>Ga0302165_10001002_pt1 | contig 9933 bp, 9 predicted proteins | sample I_Fen_E3_2_FD_193499 | JGI IMG/M metagenome (GOLD analysis project Ga0302165, IMG submission 193499) | Peat permafrost microbial communities from Stordalen Mire near Abisko, Sweden - I_Fen_E3_2 | ecosystem: Environmental > Terrestrial > Soil > Wetlands > Permafrost | place: Sweden: Abisko... | reverse complement strand
TTAACACCTGAATACTCAGAATACTTTTTATTAATAATTGAATTAACTGCCCTTCTCCTTGTACCATCTGGCATTTTTAATAAATCTACAGCATCTTTTAATACTTTATGCACTATATCCACCCCCTTTTTTAAGCCTATAAAAATAATAATTATTTCTTAGCTTAATAAGCTATCTTCATAGCTCTTTTTCTTGCTTCACTTCCAAATTCCTTACTCTTTTTCATATCTAAGCTCATATTTTGAAGCTGTCTCTGTCTCATAGTTGCAGCAATTTCACTAGTATTAAAAAGCTTATTACCAAGCTGCCCAGATGCTACAACACCAGCTAAAGCTTCATGCTGAGCCTTTTCTCTTCCATACTGAAAAACTTTATCTACGCCTTTCATTACTACTTCTGCTCCCTCAACAAGAGCTACTGCTTCTCCCCCAAAGAGTCCAGTTGCAATTTCTGATATAGCTTTATCTGCCACATTGTCCCCAAGTGTCCTTATAAAACTTTTATTATCATCAGCTGCTTCTTTAGCTGAATTGAAAATAAGATCCTCACCATTTTCACGAATAAATTTAGTACCAATATCTTTAAAAAATTTATAACCTGCCATATTATAATCACCTCAATTTATGCAATGCTAATACTATTTCCCCACTTACAGCTGAATCCATAACATTGCCTTTAAAGCTTTTTTTAGCTAATTTTTTAGCTGTTTCTTTTATAAATTCAGGTGTCTCTCCTTTATTTTTGTCTGCTTTTTTTGTAACTTTTCCTGTTTCATTAGAATCTTTACCTGCATTTTTTACACTGTCATATATTTCTTTTATATTTGTGATTGTATCTTTTATATTATTATCTTCTTTTTCAGTGCCTTCCTCTGGCTTTTCAAGCATCTTACTTATACCAGGAGAGAGCGAAACACCATCAGTCATATCAGATAATCTTCCAGATGTAATAGGTCCTAATTTAGCAGCTTCATCAAGCTTTATTGCCTCTGCAACTGTAGCTCCAACTATTATGGCACCTTTTGTAATAGCAGGACTAAATGCAGTTGAAGCCTTTGATGCTTTACTGCCTAATACTTTTCCTAGTGCATTATATACATTCAAAAAAACCACCCCAAACTCTTAATTATAAAAAATAAACTGCCAGCTTAAGCAGACAGTTATAAAAGGAAAGAAAAGAATAGATTAACAAACTCCACTCGTTTATTAATTACCCTAATTACTATTAATTTTGTTATAGAGATTTAAGCCTATAAAATAATAAAATTTCTCCTTATCAACAATTTTTACATACTATCATATTTTTCATAACTATTAAATAATCACTTCACTGTAAACTACGTTTATGCTATAGGTTAGATTACATAATAATTATTATATGATGTAATATCTATTTTCAAACTCTTCATCTGTTTCTGGAAACCACTTAGTGCTGCCATCTTTATTTATTAAAACTCTTCCATCCTTATCAAAAAGTGCAGGTGAATAATCATAAAGGCTAAGATAAACCCCATCTTCAAAGATTTCATCATTATATACCTTTTTCCCATTAATTATTTGCTCATATGCCTCTTCAGATGTTAAATTCCTGCCTTCTTCGTATACATAAAAGTCATCTGCACTTATATCATCTATGGATATTTCCCATGTATATATTTTTTCCTCCTTGATGCCATCGTATACTGTAAACTTATTGTCTTCAATATACCCTAAATCCAAAATCACTGTATAACCAAGTTTTCTTATACTCTCTTCATCTAAATTTTCATATTCCTTAGGATCAACTATTTTAAGCCTCATTTTTGGATCCTTATGTCTTCCAACTTCTTTCCCAAGCATTAATTCGCCCATAGCTTCATTTAAATTCATTTTCTGCCTCCTGCAATTCATTTTTCTACAAGACACCTGTCCTTTCAAGGGCCTTGAAATATCCTTATTAATTACAGGCATAAACTTCTATTTTGCAATTTTTAATCTTAAATATATCAATACATATTTCCAATATTTGTAATATAATTAAATAGTACAATTAGTTACGGGCTACTTATACCACAATCCCTAAATGTTAGGGGGTGGTAATGTGAATGATAATTTAATGTTACTTTTATATGCAGGTAATTTTCTGCTTGCGTTGCTAACATTTATTGTTTTACTTATCAATAACATAAAAAAATAGTAGCCCATAGAGTGCAAATCTTGGCTACCATTTTCTAATTACTTAAATTTTTAAGTGGTATCAGTTGCTTGAACTGATTGTATACAGAGCTTAAACATAGTGGAGTATGTTTAAGCTCTTTTCATTTCTTCTTATCTTATTTCTATTATATCATATTTTTATTTTAAATATGCAACAATAATTTTTATTTCATAAATTGAATCAGTGGATTTAAGGAATATATATTCTTAAGAATATATATTCCTTTGGTAAGTAGCTACTATATATTTAGTCAAATACTATTCATAGTTTAGTGTTTAATTTTTAGTACGTCAATACTGAAAGCTTTTGTCTTAAACATAAAGAAACTCTGATACAAATTTTATCTTGTTAATATATTATCTATAAGTTTATATATTTATCTAACTATTAATAAATTATCATACAATTAATATTATTTACTTACAGTTTATCGAAATATTGAATATGGCATTAGGCCTTATTATATAAAGGTTTTGAGTAAAGTTAATTTTTATCAAAATACAAAGAAATTTAATAGAAAGTAATACTATTTATATAACTTTAAGTGTATATTTTAAAACTTTATAATACATTTTTATAACTTTACATAAAAATGTATTCATAATAAAAATTAAAAGGAATTAAAGCATAAAAATTAAATTTTTGTACAAAAAAAGATAAGAATAATTAATTTCTTATCTTAAAATCGAATATTAGTTTGTTAATTTTCTATATTTAAAAAATTAATATAAGCACTAATAAGCCTATGGCTTTTTAGAAAAAAACAATAGACTCTAAAATAATAGTGCTAAATTTTTATTTATAGTTTCTGTTATATTAATATAAAGTTTATCATCTATATAATGATTAAAATATTCACCTGTTTCATAGGAATTTTTATTGAGATTTTTATTATTTATAAAATTCTTATATTCACCTACTACAGATTTTACAACTGCAGCTGCATATGCAGGCAGAGATTTAATATTTTCACGACTTTTATGTATCTGTATAGCCCTATATTTATTTACTATAAGCTGAACTATTCTTTCTTTTAAAAACCATTCCTTTAAATTTGCTATGGCACGAATAAGATGCATAATGAGTTTTTTAGATAATGTAATTTGTGCAAAGCGAATTTTATCCATTACAAGCTCATATTCTTTTGGGTTCTTAGCTATAACAAGTTCAATATAAGTGTCTTCATTAGTTTTATCCTTGATTGCTTTGCAGTCAAATGCAAATTTGAAGTTCTTAATTCTTTCTGGAGAATAATCCTTTTCACGCAAGGTATCACTATTATCTTCAAAAAGCTCGGAATAAGTTGAAAGCATTTTGCAGATAGTATATTTTGCATAATATTTTGATTTTGTTTTTAATACATTAAGCCATGAAGAATTAGGCTTTAGAAGATTCATGGAAAAACCAGTATGAAAAGCTGATTTCTTTGAATCCTTAAGCTGAGACATATATATTAAAAGACGTTTTTCTCTTGCCTTCATAAAAGTAAATTCTTCAAAGAAAAAGAACTTTCTTATGTTTGTATAACCAGTTGCAGTATAAGAAGCCTCAAAATCTAAAGCTTCTGTCTTAGCTTTTGTCATGTTTTCCATATCTTTAAGTATCCAGCAATTTAAAGTATCATCATAATTTAAAATATTTAAGTTTATTAACTTTTCCAAACAGTTAAAGACAGTTTTATAAGATACATTAAGATTCTTACGTATGAGGTTAATAAGATCTGACATTTTATCACTAAATGTTTGAATTAAATATTTATCATTAACTTCTGAACTTATATGTACCAGATTTATATATGTATCTAATATATAATATTCATTGCAGGACAATATTTTTGATAAATGTGAATTATACATTTTAGTTGCCATAGATCTCTTTCACCTCCTTATAATTTCTCACTATGTTATTGTATTTCATAATTTGGATTTAATCAAAATTTCAAAAATTCCACTCAGATACGTTGATTCTGAGACACTTCTCACGAAAGAATGCGCCTTTGAAGGCATTTTTCCACTCAGATATGTAAATACAGGGACAGTTCTCGGGAAATGGCTAGGCGTGTGGCTTAGAACCATGTCGAGTCTTAAATTTTTATAAAAAAAAATCAAAAATCACAAATTTCAAAAAAAAAATTCCACTCAGATACGTTAATTCTGAGACACTTCTCAAAAATACGCCTTTTTTGCATCAAAAATTCCACTCAGATACGTTGATTCTGGGACACTTTTAAAAAATCCATAAAAAATTGATAAAAAATTTTTTTTATTTTTCTATTTTTAAAATAAATATTATTACAAATAAGGTAATATATAGGTTAATATTTTCCGTTTAATTAATATAAAACCTAAATTTGTAAGTGGATATTTATTTTTTTAGTGATATTTCCACTCAGATTTAAATTTTAATTTACGAAAGAAATAACAAATCTAAGTGGAATAATAAAAGTTAAATATTATTCTAAAGCCTCTAATTTAGCTAGATAAAGAAAAATCCAAGTGGAAAATTCCACTTAGATTTAAGAATTCAAGGACAAAATATAATAAGAAAATAGAAATCTGAGTGGAAAAATTCAAATGAAATATGGTGATAGAGCAAGTAAAATAGAAGTTATAAAGAAAATCCAAGTGGAAAAGTTCAAATGAAATATGATAATAGAAAAAGCAAAATAGAAGTTATAAAAAAAATCCAAGTGGAATTTTCCACTTGGATTTGAAAATTTAAAGACAGAAATATAATGAATAGATAAAAATCTCAGTGGAATTTTTAAAATGATTTTTAATAAAAAGGAGATATATTCATTATTAAGATACATATTTAGTAACATGCTATAGTACAATAATGGTTACTTTAAAAGTTCCATAATTGGTAACTAAATATGATACGTATACTGTAACTATATCTAAGGAAACTAAAAATATTTTATATGATTTTTTCTATTTTAAAGCTATAATAATACTAAGTGATTACACTGAATTATAGAAAACAAGTTTTCCTTTTTAATATAAATTTTCAAGGTAAACGACAGGGGTTTGTTGATGAATGAAAACTTTAAAATACAAATAATAGATAAGTTTAAAAGTAAATATGAAGAAATTACAAAAAAAAGTATTGAAAAACTTTTAAAATCTCTTGAAGAAGATTTTGCAAATATTGAAGATGTAGATAAAAGAGAACTTATAACAAAGAATCTTTTAAGTGCTATTAAAAAGACAAAATACAGATATGTAAAGAGAATTTTTGATGACAGTGAAAGTGATTATAATAAGGATATCTTATTTGCAAAACAACAGTATGAACAGGTATTGTCAAAAAAAATAAGTCAAAAGAAATTTAGAGAATATTTCAATACTAAAACCTTCAAGGAATATGAAAAAAAGCAAGAAGAATTAATAATTAACTGGCGAAATGATGAAATGACTTTGCTTACTGATTTTCCTTATTTTGAAGGTTGTAAGAAAGCTGCAATTAATTCAGCTTTTAAAAATGATATTTTGGTTCTATTTTATAGATTTATAGAAAGTGCAGATAATCTAAAAAATACAACAAAGGTTCCAAGTATACTTTCTTCCATTCCGATTGATACTACATCTAGGACATATTTTTTAACAGATGAACAAAAAAAGAATTTGGAGGTGTGCGTGGATATTAATGAACCTTCAACAATAGACAGATATATAATGATTGATGAAAACGAGCAAAATGAGCTTTTATTACAGCTTGAACAGAAAACGTATCTTCAAATAAAAAATGGAGAGAATTCTGAGAAGGTTTTAGATTTATTGACTCAAATTGCTCTTATTAAATCCATAAAATATTTAAATAGACTTGATGCTAAGATAATAAGTTATTATTATACTCATTTTCATAAAATAGTTCTTGAAGAACCTATTGTAAAAAGTATAAGCAAAATAACAACAGATTTGAAAATCGCAAATACAACTAAAAATTATGATGCTGTTGAAAATTCAATTGCTAAACTTGGAAGCACGCGTCTTTCATATAAGATGGAAGGAAGATCAATTAATGGAATCTTTCTTGAAAGCTCAATCTATGAGCAAGATGGGATAAGAATGGCAAAGGTTTATCTTGGCAGCATATTAAAAGAACTTATCTTAAAGAAAAGTACTCTTGAATACGATGAAGTTTCCTTTGATTCTCTTGGAGCAGATGCACAGCAGCTTGCTATATGGCTTCAAAAGAGAAGATATAGATGTGCTTTGTTAAAGGTAAAATATAATGAAGTAATAACTTTAAATAAACTTTCAACTGCAATCTATTGGAATACTAAACGAATAGATAGAAAAAGGGATAGATTAAAAGATGCCCTTGAAGAATTATCTAAAAATAAAATTGTAGTTCGTGAAGCTTCATATTCGAAAAAAGATATATCCTTTGATATTACTTATATTCCACTTTCACGTAATGAAATGGCAAAGATTAATATGGGTTATGACGAAGTAAATTTAATTGAAAATAATGAAAATATTTTAATATAAAGTATTAGAAAATAGATAATATTTAAATGATAAAATTACTATATTACTCGCATTAGCTTAATTAATAGGGTACATAAAGTGTAACACTATAAGTTACAGTTTATGTACCTTATTATGTTACTTAATTATTCCCTAAACTTGGATAAAGTTTAAATTAATGTTATAATATGGCTTGTTAAGTAAGGGGGAATATATTAATGAATAAAAAATATTTTGTAGCACTATATTATTAAGTTCTATTTTTTATCTTTCACCATTAGCACAAATAAATGCATATTCGGAATCAGGACTAAGAAATCAATGGAAATATGAGAGCCATTATGCACCATATGCAGGACGTAATATTGAAAGCTGGAATTATTATGGAAATGATGGTAAACCTAAAGAAGGCTGGTTCTCTGTAGGTGGTAAATGGTATTATGCAGGAGCCGATGGTAAAATACTAAGAAATACATATACACCAGATGGATACTGGGTTAATTCAAGTGGAATTTACAAATAAATTTTAAAAACATTAGCATTAGTTTGGTTTAACAAATGCTAATGTTTTTTGTTTTAAACAGTGTAATTTTATAGTAATTAATTTCTTTAATTTTTTAAATTAATTTTAGTATTTTAAAATTTAAATATATCTAAAAATTCAGCCTTTTAATAGCATAAAAGATAGTTATTATCTAATTATTTCTACAGTTAAGTTTTAAAAATTGTAACATATTATGTATTATTTATTGTTACTTTTTATGTTACTCAAGTATTAATAATTTTTGTAACTAAATTTGTAACGTTACTTGTATCAGAATTCGTTTCAATTATTATATTATTACTCCTTTATTTACCAATAGGAATAATTAGTATATAATTTGAATATATGATAATTTGTTTACGAAAGAGAGAGTAATTATGGAATATAAAGGTATTGAAACAGCAGCGGATTATAAGGCAAAGGGAGATAAATTTTATGATGAAAAAGATTATGATAATGCAATAAAAAATTATGATATGGCTATAGCATTAAATGATAATGATGTTGAAGTCTATTTTAATAGAGGAATGTTACATTTAATTAAAGAGGAATATGAAAATGCAATAGAATGTTATAGTAAAGTAATAGATATAGAACCAGATTATGCAAAAGCTCATTATTGTAGAGGATATGTATATTATGTAAAAAAAGAACATGATAAAGCGATAAAAGATTATAATAAAGTAATAGATATAAAACCAGATTATGCAGAGGCCTATTATTGTAGAGGAAATACATATTATTTTATTAATAGAAATATTTCTGTATCTAAATCTAGAATTCAATATCAATAAAAATCTAAGCATAAAAAAGTTAATGGATAGATAAATACCCCATAGGTAGTAAGTAATTTATACTACCTATGGGGCATTTTTATTTCTTTTCTTTTTTCAATATTTCAATTAATTTTGGTAAGGTTCCATTTAAATATATATCTAAAAATTCAGCTTTTTTATAACCTAATAAATCACTAATTTCTTCTATTTTTTGAACTGTTTCTTCTGATAAATTGTAATTAGGTCTTACTGTTTTATTGCTTATAAAGTGAGATGTTATCTTCTTTTTCCCTATAATTAAGTTCTTTGTTACTGTAACAGGTGCTGTTCTCTTTTTTGTTACTTTTTTTGTTACATCAGTTTCGATAAAGCTGGTAACTAAGTTTGTAACATTATTTGTATCAGAATTTGTTACGTTTCTATTTGGAAGTGGTTTAGCTGAAATTGGTTTTACTTGTTCTTTCTTACTTGCCATTTGCTTATCTCCTTTGCAACATTTTTATATGCTATTGAACCATCGAATTTTTCTCCAGCATATTGACTTATACTTTTAAATTGCATAACAGCATCTTTAAATTTAGTACTTGTTTTTATATAGCTAGGGAATACATAATATTTTTCCTCAAGCATTTCAACAACTTCTTTACCATGCTTTGCACGGCTATCATACATTGTAATTAAAACTTTAATATCATTTAGATCCCTATTATATTCTTGAACTTGTTTCACAGTTTGTTCTAAGATTTCAAGTGCTCTTACTGAAAGATAAGACGCATCAACTGGAGCAAGGGCAAAATCACTTGCAAATAATGAATTTATAGTTGTATTTCCAAGAGAAGGGCTATTATCTATTAAAATAAAATCAAAGTTTGATTGTACTTTTTCAAGAGCCTTTTTAAGTACGTTTTCCCTTCCCATTACGCCCATAAGATACATTTCGACAGTAGAGAATTCTATGCAGCTTGGAATCATAAATAAGTTATCAGTTCCAGTTGGAACAATAACTTCATCTATATCCATATCGCCTCTAAATACATTTTCTATACTTGCGTATTTTTCAAGTGGATTTAATCCAACATAAACACTCAAAGAACTTTGAGGATCTAAGTCAATAATCAATGTTTTCTTATTTAATCTGCTTAGTTCATATCCAAGGTTATAAGTTGAAGTAGATTTCCCAACTCCACCTTTATTATTTAAGACGCTGATTACAGTAGCCATAATATTATCACTCCATATCAATTCAATTTTTTATATATTAACTTTGTTTTTTGCTTGAAATAAATTATTAACTTAAATTTTCTTAATTAATCATAAAGCATAATAAATCATTTTTAAGTATACTGAGTTTTAACACATTATGTTACATGCCTTGTAACAAGTATATAAATGCAGGATTAAGATTTTGTATAAGGGATATGTACTTTTTATTGTTACTATATTTGTTACAGCATATTTACATTTGGTGTAACAAATAAATATACATACTATGTTACATTATTTGTTACAAAAATAAAGGTAAATTTGTTACTAAATAAGTTACAAAATAAGTAACTAAAATATAAATATGATACCGATAATTACCTATTTACAGAGTTTTTAACCTGATAATTAATAATGAAGCAAATTTAAATTATTATTAATTATATATTTGAATACTTCATTCATTATATGATAGTAAGATTACATTTTATAATAATAATTATAGTTTAATTTCAATCACTAATTTTAACATAATATTTATTAAAATTCTAATATATATTGAAATAAATTATCTATAACTCTTAATCTTTTCTTTCATTTATATTATCCAAATTAATTATAACTTTTTATTATAAAAAAATCCAATTTAATCGAAGTAAAATTATTGCATTAAAGTTACAAAAAATATTTTAAATATCTATATATTTGCAAAATTAAGGTATATCTATTAATTAAGAAG
>Ga0302165_10000998_pt1 | contig 9951 bp, 9 predicted proteins | sample I_Fen_E3_2_FD_193499 | JGI IMG/M metagenome (GOLD analysis project Ga0302165, IMG submission 193499) | Peat permafrost microbial communities from Stordalen Mire near Abisko, Sweden - I_Fen_E3_2 | ecosystem: Environmental > Terrestrial > Soil > Wetlands > Permafrost | place: Sweden: Abisko... | reverse complement strand
ACACTGGTTCAAAAACCTTTACCAAGGAAAGCGTTTTTTCTAAAAGCGCCAAGATCACTGCCGAACTGCAATCCATACAAATAGAGGACGACAACCAGCATGCCCTTGTTAATTATAAGATTTATGTTCCTACAAACCAGCCCCTAAGTGAATCGAACGATCAACAACAGCTTTCACTAAAAGATGCAATAGTTCAGCTAAGCTGGGTAAAAATTGATGGAAAATGGTATTTTTGCGGTGAGAAAACCTCTGAGTGAATTGGGAACCATACAAATTAGTCTGTTCTCAAAACTGCTCGAAAATCAGACCTTAGCAACAGTAATCTGCATTGATGAATAAATAGGATAAGTATAAGTAAGAGCGCATTCCCTTGACATTGGAATGCGCTCTTAAACTTTACTCTGCTGTTATAAAATGCTTTGCAATTGCATCTACGATTTGGTCCGGGGATAATATTTTTCCTTTTTTGCTCTGTTCCTGTGGCTCAATAAAGCAAAAATGCTCTGGATATTTACGCAGTCTGGTTATATTTTCCTGAATGATTGGATTTTTATACATTATAGGATTCATACAAGGTGCAATGAAAATCGGTTTATCAATCGAAAGCAGCGTTGTTGTCAGCATGTCATCGGCTGTTCCATTAGACATTTTGCTGATGATGTTTGCCGTTGCCGGAGCGACAAGAACAAAATCTATAATCTTTGCTAATGGTTTATGGGCTGCGTCCATCGCCATGGGCTGATCCCACATATCAAGTTCCACTTTATGATTGGAAGCCCGTTGAAACGTAATGGGCGAAACAAATTTGGCCGCATTAGCTGTCATCACAATGTAAACTGCAGCGCCGTAATCCCGCAGTTTGCCAATCGTCTCAACACTTTGCCAAACGGCATTTGCTCCGCTGATTCCCATTAAAATTTTTTTCTCTTTTAGAACCTCTGTCAGATCTTGCATACTTACCTCACCTTTCACCACGGTTGTTCGTGGCATAAACTGTTATGAGAAAACCTCTTGTTTTTTACCCTCATTTTTCCTGCGCTGGATTTTCTCCACGAATAATTCGTTCTGCATCTTCTTTTGATAAGTCATATTGTAAAAATTCCTTATAAAACTTTTGTGTCTTATCTACCAAATCAATATCAGTAAACAAATCCGGATGAAATTCTTTTCCTGCCCATAAAAGCTGAAGAGCAACCTCTGCACTATATCGATCCCAATTAAACGTTCCGACAGGATTACAAATCACTCGATGGTTCTTTACCGCCTTCAAACTGCTCCATTCAGGCGATATCATAATTTTTTCCACTCCTTTTTTTCCTTCGGTTCCACCAACAATAATTATATCCGGATCGGATTTTATAATTTCTTCCATGGTAACATGAATTTGAAATCCGCTTTCCTCCACAGCATTTCGGCCTCCGGCAAATTGTATCCACTGCTCAATTAAAGTTTCGGTGCCATCTACCTTTAGCAAGTCATCACCGCCAACAATATGCAGAACCTTCGGTTTTTCTTGTTCTGATAGATTTTGAGTTCTTGAATGAACTAGCTCAATGTTTTTATCGAGTTGTTGAATATATTTGTCAGCACGGCTCTGCGCATCTCCGCCTAAAACCTGTGCGGTTATATTGATTACATTTTTTAGGCCATCAAAGTCCTGATATTCAACCTTAACACAGGGCAAACCTGTAGCTTTTATTTTTTCTAATTGCTTTTCGTTATTTACTAAAACAACATCAGGATGCAGCTTTTCCAATTCTTCTAATTGAATATCCACACCTTTTACAGGCGCCGGGATGTCGAGAATCCTTGGGTATATTTTAGCAAACCATGGCAGTTGCTGAACATTTTGTGTTGTTGAAACTAACTTATCTGCTCCACCAAGCAGGAGTACTACCTGATTATTTGCATGCCATAAATCGGCAATCCGCTTTACCTCCTGAGGCACTTGCACCTGATTACCTGCGGCATCCGTTACAATTCTTCCCGTATCTGGTTTCCCCTGACTGGCATTTTCTGTTCCACATCCAGCTAAAACCATAAGTAATCCAATGCAATAAATAACAAGTATTCTTCTTCTCCATTTTATCATCTTTTATAGCACATCCTCACTGTAAATCTGGTATGATACAAATTTTTCTTTGTAGTTCCTTTTCATAAAAAACACGAAGCTTTGTCTGATAAATGGTTTCCAGCAAATTTTCTGTTAAGCCATCTACTGTTTTATTAAAAAGCACCTTTTTATTATAAAATAAACCAAATTTTGCATTTAATAATAAAATCTGGTCTGGAAGATGCGTTGTAAAAACAATTCCATAGCCTTCTTTCTTTAATTTTTTTATAGTTTGCAATATAAGTACCTGATTTTTTATATCTAAAGCAGCTGTCGGTTCATCCAACAAAATAATCTGTGCTTTTTGCATTAAAGCACGTGCAATAGCGACCATCTGCCGTTCTCCTCCACTAAGATTGCTGCAGATTTCCTCAGCATATTTTTGTATTTCTAATCGCTCTATGATTGCATCTGCAGCGTTCACTTCAGCCTTTGCCGGTTGTGAAAACACTCCGGTTCGCACAACAGCACCAAGTAAAATATACTCTCTTACCGTATATGGACACGTTGCAAAGACGTTCTGTGAAACATAGGCTAAAGAACGCGCCCTGTTTTGCGCAGACATTTGGTAAACATCTATACCTTGTAAAAATATCTGCCCGCTCACTGGTTTTTGAAATCCGGCCAGACAGTCCAAAAGCGTTGACTTTCCAGCGCCGTTCGGTCCTAAAAGAGCTAAGATATCACCCTGACACAATTGAAAAGATACATTTTCAAAGAGTGTTTTTTTATTATTTTTATAACAAAACGCCAAATTTTTCACTTCTAAAAGAACGGTGTCCGCCATCTATAATTGTCTCCTTTGTTTAACTAAAATCCATACAAAAAAAGGAGCCCCAACAAAACCACATAAAATGCCCAAAGGAATTTCTGCTTGTGTCAATGTCCGCGAAAGCATATCAATAAAAACTAAAAACCCGCCACTCAATATGAATGCTAACGGAAACAGCCTTACATGATTTCCTCCGGCAAACAATCTCGCCAAATGTGGCATAATAAGTCCAACCCATCCAATTGTTCCGCTTAAACATACAGATGATGCAGTGAGCAGTGTAGCTGCCAAAATAACTCCTATTCGTTCACGATGGATATTTACTCCCATACTTTTTGCCTCTTTATCATGAAGAGAAATAACATTCATTCGCCATCTCATCGCAAAGAGCAGCAATGAAATGACAATCATCAATGGTGCAACATATAGTAAGTTTCCCCAGGAAACCTTCGCTAAACTTCCCAACTGCCAATATGTAATATCCGCTAATTCATTATCAGGATTGGCCATATATTTCATAAGACCAATTAGTGCCCCCATAAAACCTGCAACAATAATTCCAGATAGAACTAATAGCAGCTGGGATTCATTTTTCATGCACTTGGGTATTAATAAAGCTATTACTACAGCAATAATCCCCCCAATAAAAGCAAATGCCTGTATCCCTACTAATGAAAAATGTCCTAAAATCGCCAGACAAGCGCCTGCACTTGCTCCATGTGAAACTCCTAATACGTCTGGAGATACGAGTGGATTTCGAAAAGCCCCCTGATATACGGCACCTGCCAAAGCAAGCGATCCGCCCACGAGAAATCCCGCCAATATACGAGGCAGTCGAAGCTCCATAATCACATTGTACATTGAAGCGTTCCAAGTGATATCAATGGCGAAAAAATTGGATATTAAAATACGCAAGACCTCTTCGGGCGGTATAAAATATCGCCCAATGCAAAGCGACAGCAGCATAATCAAAAATACAAATATAGTACCTGCAAATAAAATTTTCAAAAAACTATTTCTGCTCATCTTTTTATCGCAAACCTTCCCGCATAAAAACAAAAAAGGAACTTAATATAATTAAGTTCCCTCAGTGGAATTAAAACTGCTTTGCTAACTGATTCTATAAAATCATTTTAATTTTATACCTTTGCCCCTTAAAAGTCAAGATAGTTTATTCAACAATAAAACAGCCTTTGTTACTTGCTAAAGAACAAGTTCCTGCTATTCCAGCTTTATCATAAACTATGTAATGCTATACTTTAATTATTGACATTCCCCTTAACTTTGTAATTTACGTGAATAATTAAAGTCAGTTTAGGGCAAACTCAATAAAATTCACAAGCAAAAACCACATCGAATTGATCACTGGATTATGATAAAAACAATGTGGTTGATCTTTTTTTTGCAAATTGCAAGTGCAGCTTGAACACTTTTTAGAATGTCGCATTGATATCAATCGCATAAACTTTATCAGAAAAGTCTTTCTGAGTATATTGCCTTCATAAATCAAGATATTTTTTAAACACAATTATAATAAATCTGCTATACTGGAATCATTATAGAAAGAAGCTCCAGTTCGCGTACAGGAAGAACTTCCTCATCCAAGGTCACATCAGCTTTGGTACTGGCGCTTTTAGAATGAAAACCCTTGAATATTACGGTTTGATCAAGCCTTAGTTTTTTGTGATATGTCTATCGTCAAAGCCTTAACGCTTAACGTTTAAGCGTTACTGTAGCAACTTTGACAATAAAATCACTTCGGTTACGAGAAAAAATCAGGGAAATATACTTGTAGCTAATGCAATAAAAGCAATGTGTTAATTTATTACAAGCATAAAGTACACATGTAACTATATACTATTTGTAAAATTTTATAAAACCAGGAATAGGGGTAAAAATGAAAATCAAGTCATGTGCATTACAATTTACCGGAGGAAGAGACTCCACATTAACGGCTATTACTTTAATTGAAAAACATGAAATAAAAGAATTGCATTTACTTACATTTATGACAGATTTAACTGCAGATATTGATTCTGTGCATAAAAATGTGAATAAGTTGAAGCAATATTTTGGTGATGGAATAAATATAACCCATAATTTTGTTGATACTAGAGAATTAATGTACAATTTAGTCCAGAAAAATTATTTTAAAAATTTATTGAAGTATAAAACGTATAATGCCGCAACATTTTGTCCATCATGCCGTTTATCGCATCATGCTAATACCATATTGTATTGTTTGCAGAATGATATTAATTTTGCTGCGGATGGAGTAAACGAGCTGACTGGATTTGACTTGTTTCAACAAGGATGGGCTGTAGAAAAAATCCGCGAGTTATATCGTTCTTTTCAAATTGATTATTTAACGCCTTTATTGAATAACGCTGTATCTTCAGAAATTCTTTTGGATAATTATAACAATCAGAATCAACTAGATCATCCCTTTTATGAATCTCAACCCAAATGTTTGGGAGGGGGACAATTTCATAACTTATATTTACGATGCTATTTTTTGCCGTTAAAAGGAAAAGAGAAATATAAAACTATTTCAAAGCAATGGATTGATGATAAGTTACCACAAGTGAAAGAATACATTATAAAACAAAGTACGAATTGAGGAATAAAAATGATTGATTATTTAATACTATATCGGGACTGGGGTCGTGCAACTGGAGTTACAGTTTCAGTAAATCATTTATTAAAACTAATGAATGCTAATGGATTTTCAAATAAAGTGATTTTTTATCACAATGATGAGGAACTGCTTGAAGCAATTAGCTGTAATATGACTCGAGTAATTATGTTGCAAGCACCAACATTTAAATATGATACATTAATTAAAATTCTAGACACTGGACGTAATACAGTTTTAGTTGTACATTCGACAATATCTTATTTACAGGCAGAGGCAGACGCCTTTGAAAATGTACAGAAATATTTGCAATTGGTATATAGGAATTTTATGATTTGCAATCCATGTCAATATGAAGTGGAAGGCTTTAGGTCATATGCCAAGACTGAAATTATTTATTTACCTAATACGTTTAATCAAGTTAGTTTTAATTCAGAAAGCGATTTAAATAAAAAGATTAAAATGAAGCAAAACAATCCGCAAAAAAAAATTAGTATTTTTTGCGATTATCGTCCTTTTAAAAATATAGCAACACAAATTACTGCCTGTAGCATTGCAAGCAAACAGCTAAATTTAGAACTTCATATGTTTATCGAAAAACATGAAAACAGTGTATATAAAAACATAAAACTTTTATTGAAAAACACTAATCTGCCAATCGTATGGCATGACAAATGCGGCAATAAAGAATTACATGATATTTTGGACAATATGACGCTTGGGCTGCAAGTGTCTTACTCTGAAACTTTTTCTTATATTATTTTTGAACATATGATACATGGTATACCTACTATTGCATCTACAACTGTACCGTTTGCTTCTATAATTTCAGAATTTAATGATGCCAAAAAGATTGCCGATAAAATTTACTATATAACACAGGATATTCAATACAGTAAATATGCTCAAAAAGCAATACAGCAATCTGAAAATGTTAGAAAAAAAAATAATAAGGATGCACTAAAAGCTTTAAAAATTATTTTAAGGAAGTGTAATTAATGAGAGAATTGAAAAAGCAGCTAAAATATTGCTTAATTCAAACTGGCGGAACATTAATTAGCCTGATTACTATTTTATGGATGCCATGGACATTAAGAATTATGTGGGCGAAATTAGTATATAAAATTACTTACGTAAATCCTAAAGCCAACCCTACTTATATGAATTTCATTGAAAAATCTAATGACAAATATCAAATGGGAAAGAGAACAACAGATTCATATAAAAACATTCAATTGACACGTGAAAAATATGAGCAAAAGTGAAATGAAAAACAAATCAGAGCGAATAGAATATATCGTTCATAATAATTCTATTCAGAAGCTCTTTAGTGTAAAAAACAAAATTGACTGGTTAAAGAATGAAAATTGTATATATGACATAGTATCAGATGGAACTTTAAAAGTTGAAACAGATTTTCAGTTGTGTCATAGTAACCAATTGAGAATAAAATTAAACATACATAATAGTGATAAAAAGAATATTAACGTTAACGTCAAATTTCCTATATTGCATAATATATTGAGTAATGTATCGTACTGTTATCCAAGTTTAAATCCGCAAATTGGTTCAGAAACAATGGATTATAAAATGAATTACGGAACATGGTTTCCTTTACAGTTTATGAGTGTCTTTTTTGATAAAAAAGAATGTCTATCTTTAATAACGCAAGATATTAAAAATCATCAAAAAACTTATTCTCTTTCTAAAAAAACAGATGGATATGTTTCTATGAAAGTAGAATATAATACACATCAGATAAAAAAAGGGGAAACATGGTATTTGCCAACAGCTATTATTGATATAAGCGATGGTGATTGGCATGCAGGATTCAGCGCATACAAGAAGGCTTTATATGAATGGTATAACCCTCTTCGCAGTAAAAAAGAATGGCTGCAAAAAGCGTTTAATTTCAGGCAATATTTTTTACACGATAACTATGGGGATAAATCTTGGGATCAAGAGACTGATGACTATATATTGCAAGATTTAATAAAAAAAGATATTGAAGCTTTTGGCGGAATTGATTATTTGCAATTATTTGACTGGTCTAGCGAACCAAAGCACGGTAGGGTTGGTAAATATAATCCATGGCAATATCTAAGTGGATCAGATCACCTGAAAAACGAAATAAAAGAAATGCAAGAAAAAGGTATTCATGTTGGGTTATACTTTGAAGGCTATTTATTGGATCGAAAGACAGACATTGCTAAATTACATGGAAAAGAATGGAATGTATGCAGTTGCCAACGAAATATTTACTCATTAGCCGGAGATCAATATTGGTCTATTTGCCCTCATATAAAAGATTGGAAAGAATATTTGATTTCATCTATCAAAAGAAATATTGATATTTTGCAACCTGATGGAATTTATATAGATCAATATGGAGAAGGAACGCAATATCCTTGTTACAACGAAAACCATGGGCATTTTATTCCAAATAATCAGCTGCAAGATGAAAATGATGTGATTAAAAACATAGGTAACAATATTCCAGACAGTACTATTATTTTATCTGAATATTGTCCTACAGATGTTGGAACGCAATATCAAGATGGTAGTTTAACATATGCAAAAGGTATCGTTAATTTAACAAGATTTGTTTACCAAGATTTTAAGCAATTTGTAATTATACGCTGTGATGAACCGCTAGGAACTGACTTGGAAAGTATTAATAAGATATTTTTAAATGGATTAGGCATATGGTTATCTGGTCCCTTATCTGATTTAAAATGGTTTCCGTTGGAAGTAAGAAGTTTAATAAGAAAAACATATGGGATTTTAAAAAAATATCATATGTTTTTTTCTGGTGAAGCGACTCCAATGATAACTACATTGGATGAAAACATTATTGCCCACAAATTTTATTATCACGGAAAAAACCTATGGACTTTATATAATAATTCTACATATAATTTTTGTGGAGAAGTACTATCCTTAAAAAAAAATAATAAAAAGCAGTATTATGATGTTTGGAATGAAAAATATATACATACTACATTGAAAAATGGTTATGTATATATTACTCAAAGTATTAAAAGTGGAGAAGTTGGTTGTATAGTAGAGACCGAGTAAAATTAGAGGCATCAAATTCGTTATAATTAATTCAATATAAAGCATTTGCAGTTTCTTCAGCAGATATATGTTTACATTATACCTATTTAAAAGGCTGGCAATTAAACAGATCTCACACGGAGACGTTTAATTGCCAGCCTTTTTCATTATTTTACTAAATAGCCGCCATCTACGGGGATAACCGCTCCGCCCAGATAGTCACTGGCAGACGATGACAAGTAAATGCACGTACCTTTCATATCGTTACCCGTACCCCATCTATGGGCAGGAATCCGATCAGTAATTTCTTTATACCTTGGATTACTCTGATCTAATAGCGCTTCATTCATTTCGGTTGCCATATACCCTGGCGCAATCGCATTAACATTAATGCCACGACTAATCCAATCATTGCTCATTTCTTTTGTCAGTTGTGCCACGCCGCCTTTGGCAGCTGCATAAGCAGGAATGGTTTGCCCACCGAAAAAAGAAACCATCGAAGCAATCGTAATAATTTTGCCATAGCCTTTTTTCAGCATGACTTTAGCTGCTTCCTGACAAAGGATAAAAACCGAACTCAAGTTTACGCCTACTACGCGATCCCATTCTTCAATAGGAAACAGTTCCGCACTAGCTCGCCGTTGAATTCCATGTGCTGTTACCAGAATGTCCAGTTTTCCGCCAAACTTTTCCAGACAAGTTTGAAATGTACTGTATATCTGATCACGCTGTTCAAAATTTCCTTTTACACCGTAGCAGGTAAATCCCCTGCGGTGAAATTCTTCCGCTACAGTATAAACCTTATCCGATGTGCCAACAATGGCTACTTCACAGCCGGCTTCCATCAAGCCTTCAGCCATCCCGTAGCCCAGCCCTCTGGTTCCGCCTGTTACAATTGCTTTTTTTCCTTTAATATCAAAAAGATTCATCTTTTAGTCCCCCGCTTTTTATTTGTCTAAGATTCAGCAATCACCCTGATTGACCTGTTTCTCAAAGCGATTTTAAATAGGCTGCTATTTCAACATCCTGGCAATTCGAATAAAAATATTCCACAAAATTTTTATCATCAATTGCTCGTTTGAGGAAATCCTGATCAATTTCTTTTAAAATAGTCAGCAGCGGTCTGTACGTTATTTTTTTGATGTTATCTAAAATCTTTTTATTGCTTTGTTCTGCCGCAACTCTGTCTTTAGGATATCCGCCGCCAAACGGTTCAGAAAACAGCCGTTCAAAGAGGTAACGCAAATTTATTTCGCCGCCCCAGCCAAAATTTTGAGCAAACGGAATTGAAACCGCATTACCATCATTTATTTGACCAAACAAATACGCGTCCTGCCCGTTTACTACATGACCACAGATAACGTTAGGAAAGCT
>Ga0302165_10000995_pt1 | contig 9956 bp, 13 predicted proteins | sample I_Fen_E3_2_FD_193499 | JGI IMG/M metagenome (GOLD analysis project Ga0302165, IMG submission 193499) | Peat permafrost microbial communities from Stordalen Mire near Abisko, Sweden - I_Fen_E3_2 | ecosystem: Environmental > Terrestrial > Soil > Wetlands > Permafrost | place: Sweden: Abisko... | reverse complement strand
AAATACAAAACAGTCCACTATGATTGCAATATATGTATGAAACCCATTTTCTAATATCGTTTGATTCCTGATCATCATAAAATAATTACCAAGCAAAAATTGATTATTATAAAAAGCCGCCCCCAAAAGAATTGCTACAATCATCATATAACTAATAACTGGTGAGGTTATGAATGCCATCGCCATTTGAAACATAGACAACGCAAGCGAAGTCAGTATTGGCAGTACATACAAAGATATTAGGAGTAATCCTATATCTACATATTTCGTTTCTTGTGTAATATCAATGCCAATAATTTTAGTGCATATAGATACTGTTGGTTCAAATGAAAAATCTCCTTTTATTGCGCAAGTAATAAGTATGACACCAAATAATATCCCATAAAAACTAACAACGGTTACAATATTCCATATACACTTACTCAGCCACCAAGATGCTCTATTTTTTGACCTCACCAATACATTTTTACCAAAACCCAGCAAGTCTTTCATTGGATAATTTCCAACTATAAATGCCAAAAAGAAATTTAGCAAAATATATGACGTTGGCATTTCAAATTGTGTTCTGCCATTGGGGTTGTACTCTTTCATGCCTTTAAATATATATAAGAGGACATCCGTAATTGACATAGTACTTGTATCCGTTTTGCCAATTGCAAATCCGTGTCCAACGCTCATTGTGAAATCAACTGTTAAAAACGTCATAATGATCACGGCGACCACATACTTAACATATTCATTTAATATTCCTTGCTTCATATCATTTTTCACTTGCTTCAACAACGAATTCATAGTTTATCCAAAAAGTCCCTTCTTTTGATTAATAATGTTGATATCAAGAATAATATTATACATAAAATGATTGGATATATAATTTCATTAAATACATCAATTCCATATTTATATATTCGAAAAGACATCATATATCTTCCCCAGAAAACATTTCCCAAATATACAGCGCCTTCAATAAATAATATTCCATATGCAACAATCATTCCGGCTACTGGTGATTTTAAATACCACCATATATAAAGAATAATTATTCCAAAAATAAATATTACACTAAATATCGAAATCATATATGTTACTATCATATATATTACAGATGGATAAATATCAATCGTCTTACCAGCTATGTTATATCCAAAGCTACCCACTTCATTCCAATTGCACATCTTCCCAGTCAAAGCCACCCCAGCAATAATCGTAATAATGCAAATATATACTGTGAATATAGCATCAATAACCAACAGTTCTTTTATACAACCCAGCCAGATGTTTCTAATATTAACATTCCTCACAACTCTCATTGCATTAAATTCGTTTTTTAAAATTTTAATGATATAGTACATTATAAATGGCATTATAAATAAAGGAATTGTATACATATCTGAATGAATCATCACGTCATATGTACTAGCTACGCCTCTTGTCAGGACTTTAAATGGTGTCAGTAATCTGATATATGCTTCCATTACAATCAAACTGGTAATTCCAATTATATAAAAAACAGTTAAAGATAGATCATTCAATTCAATTCTATTCATAATTTTTTGCACTTTTCACCTCAGCCCTAATGAATCACAATATCATCAAATACTAATATCTGTTTAATCGGATAGGCTCTAATTCCCATATAAAATTGACTATTCAAAAATGCTTCCAGATTTTTATCACTAACCAAACTCTGTGACATGCCAAAACATGTGTCTATTTCTTTTTCTTCCCCCGGCTCAACATATCTATTAGTTGCATCTAGTAAAAATCCGCCATTCTCATATCCAATTGGATAAGCAACTGCGTCAAATCTTGAAAAATATTTTCCACAATCAATTCTAGCTGAGCCATTATTTTTAATTTTCACTTTCATAACTAATATTTTATAAGAAGGATTTGTATAAGATTCTTCAATATTAGGATAGGTATCTTTAAACTGCCCAACATCATATACATCCATCTGAACCGGGCTTAGTTGAATGTTTTCATAATCTAGCCACTGCCCTACGTGAAATTCTTCTAATACTTGCTTGGGAAATCGATTGTTTATGCCATTAAATGCAAAGATCCATACACCTAATAGAACTAAGAAACATGTAACTAGCAAAATTTTTTTTCTAAAGTGTATCATCTTTTACCCCCTTCACATAAAAAATCCCAAATCCAACTACAAATAAGACAATAATAACAACTACAGCACTCTCTAAATAATTATATCCCAACTGACTTATACTAAAAAATCTGTAATGCGCCATGCCGCGTATTACATAATTAGAAGAATATCTTGAAATCGCTGAAACGAATTCACATAGCAGAAAAGGAAATAGCATTGCCACGAATCTGTTATTCACTAGTTGAGATACACACAAGGCAATACACCCCACCAATCCTGCCATAATGAAATTCAGTATAAGATACATTATAATATAGATATATGGATGGGAATAGAAAATGCCTGACCACATTCCATTTGCATTTACAAAGAAAGCACTCCCTGGAGAAATCAATGATGGCATAATGGCAGACGTTACAAGTAAATTTAAAATTAGTGGTAAAACCACTACGATACCACCTGATATAAATACAGATAAATATTTTGCTATCAGATACTGTGACTTTTTCATTCTTGTGTAATAGTTCTTAACGATACCAGTCTTCATATCAGTAAAAAATGATATGCCATATGGAAGCACTACCAATATCGGAATCAGTCTTATAAACAATTGATACTCATAATTGGAATTACCTCCAATCCATGAATTAAAAACACTACGTGGTAAATCTTGATAATTAACATCAAAGAACCTCAATGGTTCCATCGCTTTTGGTACCACTTGCAAAATCAAATGTGCTATACTAATTCCTGTGCCAATTAACAGGGCAAGCTTCATTCCAAGCCCTTTTAACGCACGTTCTATCTCAATTTTAAATATTGCCTTCATACTTGCCCGCCTTTCCCTATTTTTTGAAAACTCCATTTTCAATATTTAGCTTGAATACATTCATATTATCTGTAAATTCCGGTGTTACCCCACTTAAATTTGTATTCATGTATACGTCAAACATAGATGTTCCATTTGTTTTCACATTTGTAGGCACTTTGGTATTTCCATTGAACTCATAGCTGTATTCTGTTACTAGTTCGTTTTCAATTGGAAAAAACAAAACAATCTCCTGCGTTTCATTTGGTTGGAATTTGTAAAAATCAAAATGAGAATTATAATTCTGAATTTTATCTATTCCGTTACACTGTTCTGAAAGTTGTGAATACTGTAGCTTACCATTTTCATTTTTCATGTTATATAATTTTAGAGCACTTAAACCGATATCCGATTCTACGTTTGATTCATTTTTTATCTTCAATTTTACAAATAATGCACATCTATCGGTGCCATATTTACCAGGATTAATTGTGCCATCTGCATTACATATATTTTCGTTATCATAATTCATTAAATAATTGAATAAATTATTTGTGCTTGTTTCATCAGTTAGTTTTTTAATATCAAAGAAATTATTTGCTATTAGGATATCTTCTACTGCAATTGTGATTTTCACCTTGGACGCTTTGTTTTCAACAACTGCCGAGCTGCCAAATGGGATTTTATTAATATTGGCACTTAAATCACTATATTGGTTTCCATAAAAAACGTGTTGTGACTTTGCTGATGCAACTTCTGCACTTAAAGTACTCGCAATCGCATTACCTTCATTGGCCATGCTAAGCATTTCATATGTATCCGTTACACTTTGTTTACTACATCCAACTATAATAAAAGCTAAAAGCAATACATTTATTATAATAATTCTCTTTATGATTTTATTTTTCATAGATTAAATACCCCACTTAAGATTAGTGCTATTAAAATTAATAGCACTAATCAATCATTTTATTATATATTTTTATTGATAACACTCATAATTATCTGGACTCCACAATCCAGAATACCCAACTGCATCATTTGCATTAAGTTCGCCATAAAAATATGCATAATTCCTATCTTGATAAACGGAATTACTTAAAAGATAAGAATTACCGGCGTGAATTGATCGTCTATCACTACAGCATACACTACCACTTTTACTTTCATCCCAACTACCAAATACATAGGCAGTATATCCAAAATCATTTCCATCGCAAGATTGACAATTCATAAATGCTGCGCTTGTATCGTCTTTCCATCTCGTTTCTGTTTGACATGTATTACCATAATCAAAGCTAAATTGATAGGGTGTATCACCATAATCATTAGCTAAAGCTGTAACTGCCCCGACCCTAAAGTTCCGACTACCATAATTGCAGCTAATCCACATACCACTTTACTAGACATTCTCTTAGATAAATTACTTTTTCTCATTACATTATTCTCCTTTGAAATATAGTTTAGACGTAAGTATTATGCAAAACAAATAGAATTTCATAGTGCCATATCCCCTCCCTATACATATATTATAATACTCACCCTTATTTACAAGAATATCACGATTATTTTCTTTCAACATATTGATGTAAAAAATAGTATTGTTTGACGTAATATTTGGGGAATATTTATACTATACTTACGCAAATAAAGTTACAGTATCAGTTCATTTAAACTAATACTGTAACTTCAACTTTATAACTTTCATCTTTTTTAATACGCTCTATATTCCCTTGATATTTTTCAACTAGCTTCTTAACATTTTTAATACCCCGACCGTGGTTAATTCTATCTAATCCTTTATGCGTTAAATCTGTATCTAAATTCCAACTATTTTCAATGGATATTACAATTACATTAATCCTCATATAACAATTGATATTAATAAAAGTCTGTCTATCCTTTATGCGTTCACACGCCTCAATTGCATTATCTAAGAGATTGCCTATTATCACTCCTAAGTCTCCACTTTCAATGGCAATCTCATTTGGTAGATTAATTGTTGCTTTAACTAAAATGTTTTTCCCATTCTCCTGCTGTAGCTTATAATTCAAAATAGAATTCACAAGTCTGTTATTCGAATATTGTATATCACTAATATGATCAACATTTTCAATTATATCATTAATTTCTATAATTGCATTTTCACTATTATGATTTTGAAGTAATGCATAGATTCCACTTAAACGATTCTTTAAATCATGTCTTATATTCCTTAATTCCGACTGCCCTTCTAATATTTTCTGATATAATTCCTCACTGCTTTTGACTTCCTGCTCAAGTATGGTTGCATTTATTTTTTCAATGCATAGCTTATTCATATAATCAAATAAGAAAAACATAACCAGATTAATATAAATAATTCCCAGTAATGTCACCACTATGATTGGCATATCCAAATTATCAATTTGCATAAATGTCTTGCACATGCAATACATAACAGCCACACTGACTATTGGAATCATAACCATAACCACATTGATGGGTGAATCCGATACATATATACTCTTTTTCTTAGTCACGACTAATATATTAACAAATGTCAATTTAAAAAGACTACTTGCAGAAACAATTAAAACCATCGTGCCATAGGAAATTTCAGAAATTTGTATTTTTAATAATAGGCACGTTAAAAATGCGATAAGTATTTCTATTCCATATGAAAACATTACATACACCGATGTTGCAAATATTTTTGTAATCCATTTTCCTGAATACGGAATTGTAAATGCAAACAATATCAGAATATAAATGATCACATTATACCAATGTGAATAAATAATAAGGCTGTTAAATGCATCATACGTATTACTGAATGTAAATGCAAGCACCGCAATTGTACCTACCGCATAAATATAATTTTTTCGTTTTTCATCAATAGTTAAAAAAATATTAATAAACATATAAAATATTAATATTTCAAATATTTGTACCCCCATATAAAATATTATTCGCATATATTATCCCCTTTTTATAAACTCACGATAATTAACCATAAATATCCCGAAATAATTTCTGCTAATTTCCAAATATTTTAGATTATTACTAGATAGATATGAATAATAAACCTTATTCTTTTCAATCCTTTTAATATAGTTCATATTAATAATGCATCCACTTCTTATAAAAGAAAAATCTTTTTCAGGGATCTTACCCTCTAATTCTTTTATTTTACCATAGAATTCATATGCCCCCTCAACTGTAGTAATTTCTATCATTCTTTTATTTGACTGAAAATATATAATATCTTCAAAATTAGCTGTATATTTTTCTCTATTATATTCAAAGAAGAATTTTTGTTTTGCTACCTGGGTATATTTAAAAATTCCTTCAACAAGTTCGCTGATTTGTTCTTTTTTTATAGGCTTACTAATATAGTTATATGCATGTACCCCAAATGCCTCTGGCATATATCCGTTATGGCTTGTAATAAACACAATGACTGCTCTAATATCATTCTTTCTAATAATTCGTGCAATATCCACACCGCTTACGGTTCCTATCTCAATATCAAGTAGATAAACATCAAAATCATTCTCACTTTTAATATATTCAAGCATTTTTTTACCAGATAAAAATGAAACAACCTCTGCATTCATATTAAATCTGTTATTCAATTCATTGAGCTCATTTTCCAAGTAATTACATTGTATTGGATCATCTTCGCATATTGCAATCTTCATAAAAGTCCCCTCTTTTTAAAATTCAGATTACTTTCTCACTTGTTTTTTCCTAATAACATTCTTATATATGTTTTAAATGGCTCCTATTATAATATGTATTTGCGACTATTCGCCTAGTCTCTTACTATTCTTCACTAACCATTTTTATTATCGAATAACAAAATAATTATATCATAAATATTATTTTTTTACATCAAACTATTTGCTATATTAACTGTGAATGTCTTGTGGATGGTAACTTTTTAAATTGGGTAAATGTTGTTTCACGAATTCAACAAATGCAATTGTGATTTTACGATGTTTAGGAAATCTTATACTAAAAATCTTCCATAAAAAGGTTTAGCCTTGCTTCATATGCAACACCTACAATAATGAAAGAAGTTCTTTCTTCTGATGCTTTAGTTCTTGTTACGGGTGGAATCGAATTATAAAAGTCATCTTCCATCGAGCAGATAGTTTTCCATATATACATTTTGATTTGATGCATAGGTTACAGCTTTTCCTAGCCTTGAACCTTTTAGTGAATTAAGTGTAGAAAGCCATCTCAAAAAAGCTTCAAGAACAGGTTTTTCCAGTTCAAGACGCTTGATTTTTCTATCTTCGGACTTTAAGTCTGAGAGTTTCTCCTCGTTTTTAAAAAGCTGATTGCAATAATCACGTCCGATGTCAGGAACACCATCTTTTCTACAGGTAGGACATTCATATGCATATCTTATATATCTTATTATTTTTACTTGGGCTGGTATGAATTGAAGTTCATCACGAACTGTTTCCTTGCCAATAGGAACTAGCTTTGTATTGCACCAAGGACAGTACTGCGCATCTTCTGGGAGCTCGCAAGGCACTTCTATTATCTCAAGGTTTTTAATTAATTCTTCTTTATAACCTTTTTTCTTTTTGTTTCTGGAGTGCTCTTTAACAATAGTCTCAACATCAGGTTCAACTGCGTTATCATTTGCAGTCATTTCTGCCTAGTATTGGTAATTGCAGATTGATTTGCACAATTTTGAATTTCTAATGTGATAGAATTATTGAGATGAATTATTATTGCAGTGGAGGAATCTATGTCAACTTTGGGTTTTGTATTTGAAGCGAATACTAATGGTACAACTGTTTGAGGTTCAGATACTGTCATCTCTGATTTTGTTGTAGAAGGTATCTCGCAAGATTCCTTTTGCAATATCTTTACCCAGTAATAAAAGGTACTTGGCTCTATGTTATTTTTTATACCCCATGCCTTATCAGCTAGACCACTTTTGCGGCACTCCATAATTCTGCTGAACCATAATTCATGTTTTTCCTTTTTTGATTCTGTCATTTTTCAACTCCTCCAATAATTTTTTATAGTAAACGACTCCAAAAAGTAAAAATACTTTTGGAGTCATTATCTCATTATTGAAATAGGTTGAAAACCTGCCATCTTATTATGCGCTTACATTTTATTATAAGTGATTGTGTTGTGAAAAATATATCTTTTTCATGATTATTTTTAAATTTTCCTTATTTTCTTTTTTGATTTGGATTTTAGGTATAAATACTTCAGGACAAAATGAAATATAAGCATCATTTTCATTTAAATTGCATAGGGTTATATAATCAATGTGGTTGCCCGCTTCTGCTAATGGAAGGTCTAAAATTCGCTCTGCTGGTATTATAAGTATATCATTAATTATGGGCGTTGTTTTTATTAAGTAAGTATTATAAAAAGTAAGGGAACATGGAATTTCCATTATTTTAATTTCTTTAAATGCTCGATTTTTATAGAATTTTGATAAATGGTTTAATTTAAGATTCAATATAAAAAGAAATGGATTTCGCTTTTTTTTCCTATTATAGAGTACAAATGCCCAAAAGAAGTTTGCTATGATACATATTGGCAAAAATGATTTGCCTGTAGATAAATCATGCGTAGGTCCTTCAATAAAGCAACCGAGAGTAATAATTGTTATTAAAAGGCTTAAAAAGATAAAAAAAGCTAAAAATATTTTAAGTATTGACTTATTATAGTTAATATAGTTAAGCTCTATGGCTCTAATATAATCCTTGTAACTGTATCTCAGATTAATTGTCAATATCGGTTCTTCTTTATTAACCTCCGTAACTGGTTTCTCATTAAAATCATTCACGTTTGGACTCCCTCTGTCACTTTAATCAACTTTTATTTTGTATTTATTGATGTTTTGTAACTATCTTTGCTATTGCCACATAATAACGTTGTGATTCTTTAATTGTTAATTTTACACTTGTAGAATTAATAAATCAAGCGCAAGAATGGTAATTTTTTGTAATTATGATCCACATATGATAATGTCATCTTATACCACAAATGATTATGTCCCAACTATAGTATAATAAAACCTCATAACACAAAGAAATGAGGTGGTCACAATTAGAAAGGTAATACTTACAATGGATGAAAGTAAAAAATTTCAAATTATCAAGACTCTTGTTGATACAAATGGTAACAAGCAAACAGCGTCCTTCAAAATAGGATGTTCACTACGTCACATCAATCGTTTAATCGCTGGCTATAAAGAATCAGGCAAAACCTTCTTCGTACATGGTAACCGTGGTAGATCGCCCATTATTGCTCTTCCAGCAGACACCAGACAACTGGTATTAGATCTGTACCTCACAAAATATTATGATGCAAACCTTACTCATTACTGTGAGCTTCTTGAAGAATATGAGAATATTAAGGTCTCTATAAGCACGATTACTTCTATCCTTAGAAAGGAATTCATCCTATCTCCAAAGGCAAATCGTATATCACGTAAAACAGTAAAAAAAGAATTAAAAGTGCTCCAATCCAAATCTAAGTCTAAGAAGGAAGCTGCCGTCATTCAAAATTCTATTTTAGATTTAGAGGATGCTCATCCACGCCGACCAAGATGTGCCTATTTTTGTGAAATGATCCAAATGGATGCCTCTGAATATATTTGGTTTGGGGATGTTAAAACACGCCTTCACATTGCCGTTGATGATGCAACAGGTACTCTTGTAGGCGCTTGGTTTGACCCTCAAGAAACGTTAAACGGCTACTATCATTTATTACATCAAATACTAAACGAATATGGCATACCATATCAATTCTTCACTGATAACCGCACTGTATTTGAATATAAACTTAAAAACGATAGTAACGTTGAAAAAGATACATTTACTCAGTTTGGTTATGCTTGCAAGCAGTTAGGCATAATTATTTCTGTCTGAGAATATATATCAACATTTTCAATCAGTTCCACCAATTCGCTATTTGTGAAAACTGCTTTGTTTTGAACTTATCTATCATATCCTCTAATTGTTTTCCCAATCATCCTGATTGTTCTTATCACCAATAACATTTAAGATTTTT
>Ga0302165_10000989_pt1 | contig 9977 bp, 6 predicted proteins | sample I_Fen_E3_2_FD_193499 | JGI IMG/M metagenome (GOLD analysis project Ga0302165, IMG submission 193499) | Peat permafrost microbial communities from Stordalen Mire near Abisko, Sweden - I_Fen_E3_2 | ecosystem: Environmental > Terrestrial > Soil > Wetlands > Permafrost | place: Sweden: Abisko... | reverse complement strand
CATTAAGTATCCCGATAACTTCATGTTTTTTATATAGTGGTAGGCCGGCATTCACGATTAGTTGATCTATGAAATCGTTGCTGGGCAATGCTGTCAGTATTGGGCCTGCAACCAAGGCTATTTTATTGCTTTTATTCGAGTTAATAAAGACAATTGTATAGACAAACGAATTTTTGGTGTAAAAGGTATGGAAGGTGTCGGGCTCCTTTGATATATTGGATACTTGATTAAATTCACAATCGAGAAAACTAGTTATTTCTTCAAAATCCATATACTCTTTTATTAATGAGAAATTTAATCCAAATGAAAACAATGGAATCGTTAAGTTTAGGCTAGTCAAGCCTATTGTTGTAATGTTTGTTGTTTCGGTATATACGTCCATAATTTCTTTGATTATTAGTTCGTTCACGTGTGCCTCATCTCCTGCCTATCAATTATGTATTAATATTATGAAAATAATCTTAATAATATATAAACCAATAAAAATCAGAGTGTTATTATGATATAAATTTATGATAAACTATGACGATTTATGGCAATATTTGTAAGTTAACTCGAAATACAATTATTATAGCATCCCTAAACTTTGAGTACCACTAATAATAAAAAAGAATGAAGTGAGCAACCAATATAGTCATATTAATTAAGTCATAAATTTGGGAGGCTGGATGAATGAGATAAACGTAAAGGTATCTGCATGTAAAAATGGAGATATTTAGCGAAAAATGTGATGAAAGAAGGAGGAATAATTGCAGTTGCACATAATACAAAACTAAACGATTTGTAACTGTTCAGTACTTGAACAATTACACGCTTCGCGATGCACACAAATTGTCATAAAGATGCAATTTGGTGCTATAAAACTCGGATTTTTGCTAAAAACAAGTAAAAACGCCTCGCGGAATACTGCCTTCTGAATAGTTACAACGATTTTATTATTTCAAAGCTGAAGGACATAGGGATAGAAACATTATGGATTTACACAACAGCAAGCAAGAAAAATATGCAAGTGAACAACAAATTCGTGAATTCTATGTTGCGTAGTGATAAAGAGACTGCAACTGGGGTAAAAGAAATGATAGTTGCATTAGCAGGTTATAGACAGTTGGAATATGGAGTCGTAAGACAACTTACGGATGTTATATGTGAAAACAGTACAGATACAGATTATTTAATGGACAGTTTTCATGAGCTATATATTTATGATGACTATACATATTCCCATAGCATTCGTGTTGCATTTTATGCGATGCTAATTGGAAAATGGATTCACATGTCAGAAAGTGAGATGTTAGAGCTCATTCAGGCTGGATTATTGCATGATATCGGCAAAGTGAAAATTCCGAAGGATATTTTGAATAAAAAATCCAAATTGACGGATATGGAATTTATGATAATAAAACAGCACAGTTACATAGGTTATGAATTATTAGAAGATTCTGATCTGGTTAGTGATAGAGTAAAAGAAGCTGTTTTTATGCACCATGAGAGGAATGATGGGTCTGGGTATCCAGCAGCGTTAACAGATATAAATATTAGCAAATATGCAAAAATTATAGCAGTTGCAGATGTATATGATGCTATGATTTCAAATCGTCCCTATAAACGTGGTGTTACACCATTTGAAGCATTTGATATGTTTACAACGATGGGGGCAAGCACATTTGAACCTTCTATAGTAATTCCTTTTTTACAAAATATTTCTTCTAACTTAATAGGTGCAAAGGTGAAACTAAGCAATGGTAAGACTGGTGAGGTTGCTTATATCCCATTTAGTGATATGAAAAAACCAATTATTTATATTGATTCTTCCTTTATTGAAATTTCCCCAAATTGCAATCCACATATCGTATGCTTCTTATGAGAATCATAATACATATCATTTGAGATGAAGATGACAAGTTATTATAAATAAAAGAATTATTTTTTTGTAAAATAAGAATCAGGAGAAAGAAAATGGAAGTTTTAAATTTAGCGATTAAAAAATGAAAGAAGGAGGTGACGTGCAAAATGAGTTCTATATCATATATAGTATTTAAGTTAAACAAGGAAGAGTATGGTATCGAGATTTTATATGCCCAAGAAATTATACGTATCCCAAATCAAATTTCACAAATACCGAATGTGCCGTCATATATAGAAGGTGTAATTAATTTAAGAGGTAAAGTGATTACAGTAATTAATTTAAGCAAGAGATTTGGATTTGAAGAAACGAAAGTGACTATGGACAGTAGATTACTTATTGTTGAATTAGATAATACAATGCTTGCATTAGTCGTAGAGGATGTGTCAGAGATTATAAGCTTTGAAGATAGCTCAATAGAAAAATTAAGTTCACTAATATCTCAGATTGGAAATAATAGCTTAAAAGGAATTGGTAAAATAGAGGAACGTTTGATTATATTATTAGATGCATTAAAGTTGAAAACTGAAGTCTTTCAACAAAGCATTGGAATGGAGAAAAAAGGATGATTCAATTATCGGGATTAGAAAATTGTAAAGCAATGATGGAAATAATGGCTAATATGAATACAGGAGGTACTTTGTTTGCAATATTTGAAGGTGATACTGTAATATGGCGAAAGAGTTCAGATAGATTTGATCTGGATATCTTGAATATAGGGTTTAAAGTGGATGGAAATTCCACAACAATGAAGGCAATTCAAGAGAAAAAGGTAATGAGGCAAAATGTCTCACGGGAAGTATATGGAAAGAGATTAGATATAGTATCGATACCAATTATAAAAGACGATGGCAATTCTTATGGCGCAATTTCCATGGTAATACCTATGTTACACCCAGTAGCCGCATCCTTTAAAGATTTTGCACCGATTTTAGTAGAGATGTTTCATGAGGGCGTATTTTTATACATAACCGATTTGACTAAAGTTGCATATAGCCAGTCGTCTGTAAAGTTTGATATACCGCTCTTCGCACCAGGATATGTATTAACAGACGGTGATGTTGCTTACAAAGTCATAAAGACTAAAAAACCTGAGTTTGCGGAAGTAGATGCTTCAAAATTCGGGATACCAGTTTTTGTTGCAAACTACCCTTTGTTTGACTCCGAAAACAAAGATGAACTTGTTGCTACAATGGGAATTATTATGCCAAAGAAGACGGCAGCAACGCTTCGATCAATGTCAAATACACTTGAAGATGGTCTGATGGGAATTTCGGCAGCAATACAACAACTTGCTGCATCTGCAACTGAAATTAACACAAATGAGCAAGCATTAAATATAAATATTGAAGAAATAATTTCGATTTCAGACGAAATAAATGAGATATCTTTATTTATAAAAGAGATTGCTGAAGAAACAAAGTTATTGGGCTTAAATGCTGCAATCGAGGCAGCAAGAGCCGGAGAAGCAGGTCGAGGATTTGGAGTCGTAGCAGATGAGATAAGAAAACTATCTGCTGAATCAAAAAGTACAGTTCCAAAGATTAATAAGTTAACAGAAAGCATAAAAAGTAAAGTGGAAGAAGCAAGTATTAAGAGCAAAAGCTCGTTAGATGCAAGTCAAGAACAAGCATCTGCGACAGAAGAAATCACAGCCAGTATTGAAGAAATTACAGTAATGGCAACCGAATTGGGAAGAATTGCTTTAGATATTTAGAGTTAAGTAAAATCAGTAAAAATAAAGGCTTAAATTTCTTGAATTTTGGAGATTTAAGCCTTTATTATATATATATATATACAACATATATATAAAGTTCTGTGGAAAAGCCACACTTCTATTTTTGCTAAGAACGGATATAATATAGCTATGGTCAAGCAATTCATTTTAGGGTATTATATTTATAGATCATGATTTTGCAGAGCATAACTTGCAAAACATATTTTTATGGTTCGAAAATAAGCTAAGAATGTTTGGAAGATAATATGTATTTAATAAAGAATAATAACATTAGAATATCAGTGAGAAATCTTGTCGAATTTATATGCTGTGGTGGAGATATTGACAATCGAACGAGTGGAATATCAGATATGAAGGCTATGCAAGAGGGAACAAGAATACACAAAAAAATTCAAAAAAGCATGGGACCATCCTATAAGGCAGAGGTTCCATTAAAACTTGACATTTTAGTTGAGCATAAACAATCCTATGTGATAACGCTGGAAGGTAGAGCAGATGGGATTATTTGTGATTTTGAAGAAGATGAAGAGGGCAATAAGATACCGACTACTGATGTTACAATTGACGAAATCAAAAGTACCCGAGCAGATGTCAGTAAAATATCAGAGCCAATATATGTTCATAAGGCGCAAGCATTGTGCTATGCATATATATTTGCAGTTTCACATGAACTAGAAATGATTAATGTTCAAGTGACATATTGTAATGTAGAAAATGAATTTACAAAAATGTTTAATGAACAATATTCATTTGAAACGCTTTCAAAATGGTTTTCAGATTTGTTAGAGCAATTTGAGAAGTGGACTGACTTTTTATTTGAGTCAAAAAAAATCAGACAGCAATCAATTAAAAATTTAGAATTTCCATTTGAATATAGAAAAGGCCAAAAAGAGGTTGCTGCAGATGTGTACAAGACAATTATTCGTAAAAAGAATTTGTTTATCCAAGCACCGACTGGGGTAGGAAAGACTATTTCCACCATTTATCCAGCAATTAAGGCGGTTGGAGAAGACTTGGGAGATAAAATATTTTATCTCACCGCAAAAACGATAACAAGAACAGTGGCAGAAGATACTTTTAATCTCCTAAGAAAAAATAATCTTTTGTTTCGAACGGTTACACTCACTGCGAAGGATAAAATATGTATTCTTGAAAAGAGAGAATGTAATCCTATTGCATGTAGTTGTGCAAATGGACATTTTGACAGGGTGAATGATGCAGTGTTTGATCTGGTTTCACACGAATACAGCATTGATAGAGATAAAATAGTAGAATACGCTGTAAAACATAATGTATGCCCATTTGAGATGTCTTTAGATGTGACTTATTGGTGTGATGGAATTATTTGCGACTATAATTATCTATTTGATCCTAATGTGCGTCTGAAAAGATATTTTGCAGATGGTAACAAAGGGGATTTTATTTTTCTTGTAGATGAAGCACATAATCTTGTAGAAAGAGCAAGGAGTATGTATAGTGCGCAGTTATGCAAAGAGGAATTCTTAGAAATTAAAAAGTTAGTCAAAGGAATAGATAAGAAGCTAGAAAGCGCTCTTGAGATGTCCAATAAAGCATTGCTAGAACTAAAAAGAGAATGTGAAGATTACCAGATACTTGATTCGACAAGCCATTTTGTAATGGGTTTGGAGCGTATATTTTTTCAGATGCAAAAATTCAATGAAGAACATAGGAAATTTGAATATAGGGACAAAGTGGGAGAATTTTACTTGAAGGTAAGACATTTCCTTAATATGTATGAAATATTAGATGATAAGTATATCGTATATACAGAATTTTCTGAAGATGGAAGATTCCTGATTAATTTGTTTTGCGTAGATCCGTCTACAAACATAAGCAATTGTATTCAACAAGGAAATAGTACAATATTTTTTTCTGCTACGTTGCTTCCAATTCAATATTTTAAAGAAATGTTAACTGGAAATTTGGACGATTATGCAATATATGCAGAAACACCTTTTGATGCTAATAATAGAAGACTAATGATTGCAAATGATGTTAGTAGTCGATACACAAGAAGAAACACGACGGAATACCAAAAAATATGTAAATATATCAAACAAATTGTGGATGGTCATCAAGGTAATTACATGGCTTTTTTTCCTTCCTATAGTTTTATGGAATCTGTATATAATCAAATGATAAATTTGGGGTATACAGAATTTGATAAAGGCGATTTTAAAATAATAAAACAAAATACCTCAATGAATGAACAAGATAGAGAAGAATTTTTACTGAATTTTGCGAAAATGCATGTTGATACAAAAAGTATTATTGGATTTTGCGTAATAGGAGGAATATTTTCAGAAGGTATTGATTTGAAAAACGATTGTCTGATTGGTTCAATCATTGTGGGAACTGGTTTGCCTATGATATGTAATGAACGTCAGATATTACGAAAGTATTTTGATGAAAACGAAAAGAATGGATACGATTATGCTTATGTGTATCCTGGGATGAATAAAGTTTTACAAGCGGCTGGACGAGTGATTCGAACAGATGATGATAAAGGTATTATTATGCTTTTAGATGAAAGGTTCTTAAATAGGGAATATCTAAAGATTTTTCCAAGAGAATGGGATTCTTTCTTTTCAGTGAATAAGAACACGATTACAGAGGTGTCTAAGGAGTTCTGGAACTTAATTTAAAGTCGTATTTGAGTAATTTAGTAAAAAAACAGTGCAAATGATATACAATTGTTTTATAATATTTTATAATTGATTGAAAACAAATTATAGAATGAATGAAATAAAAATAAACTGTAAAGGAAAAATCTTATGATAGAAGAAGTAGTATCAGTTGAAATGCCAGTGTATGAAAAAATAATAATTCATAAAAATAGACTAGCACCCAAAGATTATACTGGAAAAGAAAAGAGACTTTCCTTAGTTACAGGTACACATGGCGATGAATTAGATGGACAGTATGTGTGTTATGAAGTTATAAGACGAATCAATGAACATCCAGAGAAGTTAAAAGGAATTGTTGATGTATATCCAGCAGTCAATCCACTTGGAATAGACACAGGTTCAAGAGGAATTCCAATGTTTGATTTGGATATGAATAGAGTCTTTCCTGGAGATAATAATGGGGCAATGGCAGAGTATGTAGCGGCAGGAGTTGTAAATGATATAATTGGAAGTGATTTATGCTTGGATATTCATTCCAGCAATATATTTATTAAAGAAGCTCCTCAAGTAAGGCTGAATAAAGACTGCTCAGAAAAACTTTTGCCATATGCAAAAATGCTGAATGCAGATTTTATATGGATATATTCTTCCATTACAGTACTTGAAGCAACACTTGCTTACAGCCTTAATAATATGAGTGTTCCGACTCTTGTGGTAGAGATGGGTGTTGGACTGAGAATTACAAATAGTTATTGTAAGCAATTAATCGAAGGAGTATTTAATCTATTAATTGAAATGGGAATATGGGAAGATGCTAAGCCAAATGTGAAAGAACCTATTATTTCCACTGAAGGTGAGGTTAGCTTTTTTCATGCAAACGAATCTGGTATCTTTGTAGCAACAATAGAAAATCTGGGAGTTGTAAAAAAAGGAGAGCATATTGGAGACCTGATAGAGCCGATTTCGGGGACGATCCTTCAAAGTGTTGAGTCTCCATTTGATGGAATTATTTTCACACTGCGTGAGAATCCAGTTGTGTATAAAGGAGCTTTACTAGCTAGAATCATACATAATGCATGATAATAGATTATGCAAGATAAAAGATAGAGCAAGATAAAAGGTAGTGCAAGATAAAAGATCAGAAGATAAAAGATCATACAAGATAAAGGATCATGAAGACAAAGGATCATACAAGATAAAACATATTGCAAAATAAAAGATGATTCGAAATAAAAAAGATGATTCAGAGTAGATGAACTAGAATCGAATGAAGTTAGTGAGGGTCGCTATGACGAAGGAAGTTATATTTTCGCTTAAAGGTGTATATAGAGAGAAATTTGAGATTGAAGGCTACAAGTTTGGCTTTGGAGAAAAAGCAGCATGCATAGTAGGTGCGATGCGTGGAAATGAGATGCAACAGTTATATATTTGTTCTCAAATCATCAAAGTGCTTAAGGATTTAGAACAGCATGGAGCAATTAGTCATGGTAAGCAGATACTAGTAGTTCCATCAGTTAATCATTACTCAATGAATGTTCAAAAAAGATTCTGGGCAATCGACAATATTGATATTAATAGAGTGTTTCCAGGGCAATCAGATGGGGATACAACCAAGCAAATTGCAGCCGCACTATTTGAAAATGTAAAAGGTTATAGTTATGGAATTCAGTTTGCCAGCTTTTATATGCCAGGAGATTTTATTCCACATGTAAGGATGATGGAAACCGGATATCAAAGTCCGAGCTTAGCCAATCTGTTCGGGTTACCATATGTTGTAATTAGAGAACCTAAGCCTATGGATACGGCTACACTTAATTACAATTGGCAGATGAATGGAACGAATGCATTTTCAATCTATACGAATAGTACAGACTTAGTAGATGAAAAATCGGCAAGACAAGCAGTATCCTCAGTTTTACGATTCTTGACAAGAATGGGAATACTAAAATATAATAGTCACAGCGGATACATTGCTAGTGTGATTAAAGAAATAGATTTGATGCCAATTAAGACAGACAGCGCGGGATTTTATAGAAGATTTAAAGAACCAGGAGATCCGGTATCCCACGGAGAATTATTAGCAGAGATAGTTGATCCATATGAGGGCGATGTAAAGAGTCAGATATTTTCGCCTACGGATGGAATTGTATTTTTTTCTCATACATCACCACTTGTTATGGAAAATGCAGTTATTTATAAGATAATAAGGCGAATGCACGAATAAACTTGATTTATTAATTGTGCATATACTAGTAAATGTGGTAATATGTAAAAAGTTTATAGTTACAATAATTTAAATCAAACATACGTTGGAGGTAAATATGAGTTTCGTAAAGCGAGTATATGTTGAGAAGAAAACACCATTTGCGGTTAAAGCAAAGGAATTGAAAGATGAAATAGAAAGTTATCTTGGGATTAAGAATGTAACGAATGTAAGAGAGCTTATCAGATATGATATTGAGAATCTTTCAGATGAAACATATAAGAAAGCATTAACAACGGTATTTTCAGAACCTCCTGTAGATGACGTATTTGAGATGACATTTGATGCAAAATCAGAAGATTTTGTATTTGCAGTTGAATTTCTTCCAGGCCAATTTGATCAGAGAGCAGATTCGGCTGAGCAATGTGTGAAGTTTCTCAATGAAAATGAATCACCTGTAATTAAATCAGCAGTTACCTATGTTGTATCAGGAACACTTAGCGAAGACGAGAAAGAAAAAATCAAAGCGCATTGTATCAACCCAGTTGATTCAAGGCAAGCGGCCAAGAATATTCCTGCGACATTAGTAGTTGATTTTGAAGATCCAGCTGATGTTGTTGTTTTTGATGGCTTCAAGGACATGGCAGAAGACAAGCTACATGAATTGTACAGTTCATTAGGACTAGCGATGACATTCAAAGATTTCCTTCATATTCAGAATTATTTCAAAAATGAGGAAAAAAGAAATCCATCAATGACAGAAATTAGGGTCCTTGACACCTATTGGTCAGATCACTGTCGTCATACAACATTTTCAACAGAACTCAAAGATGTTGCGTTTAAAGATGGTTATTACAATGAGCCAATCGTTTCGACATATAACAAATATTTATCCGATAGAGAAGAGATATTTAAAGGAAGAAAAGATAAATTCGTTTGTCTCATGGATCTAGCACTTATGGCCATGAGGAAACTCAAAAAAGAAGGCAAGCTTGAGGATCAGGAAGAATCTGATGAAATCAATGCTTGCAGTATAGTCGTTCCAGTTGAAGTTGACGGTGTTACAGAAGAATGGCTTGTAAACTTTAAGAATGAAACACACAATCACCCTACAGAAATCGAACCATTTGGTGGTGCGGCCACTTGTCTTGGCGGCGCAATCCGTGATCCATTGTCAGGACGTACTTATGTATATCAGGCAATGCGTGTAACAGGTGCTGCAGATCCAACAGTTTCTTTGAGTGAGACCTTGAATGGTAAGCTTCCTCAAAAGAAGCTTGTTCGCAGTGCAGCGAATGGATATAGCTCATATGGCAATCAGATTGGACTTGCAACTGGTTATGTCAAGGAAATTTATCATCCAGATTATGTTGCTAAAAGGATGGAGATTGGTGCAGTAATGGGAGCCGCGCCTAGACGTGCTGTCATTAGAGAAACATCGGATACAGGCGATATCATTATCTTACTTGGTGGAAGAACAGGGCG
>Ga0302165_10000978_pt1 | contig 10033 bp, 7 predicted proteins | sample I_Fen_E3_2_FD_193499 | JGI IMG/M metagenome (GOLD analysis project Ga0302165, IMG submission 193499) | Peat permafrost microbial communities from Stordalen Mire near Abisko, Sweden - I_Fen_E3_2 | ecosystem: Environmental > Terrestrial > Soil > Wetlands > Permafrost | place: Sweden: Abisko... | reverse complement strand
CAGCACCAGCATTACAAGCTATGAAAGAAGGATCACTTCTTGGAACTGTTTTAAATGATGCAGCTAACCAAGGAAAAGCTACTGTTAATATTGCTGCTGCAGCTGCTGCAGGTAAAGATATTACAAAAGAAAATATTGGTTATGAAGTAACAGATGGAAAATATGTATGGATCAATTATGTAAAAGTTACTCAAGAAAATTATAAAGATTATCTTAAATAAGATAAACCTAAATATATAAATAAACAATAAACAGGGATGTGAAATTTTATAAGTTCCCATCTCTGAATTATTGTTTAACAGAAGGAGGATGGATGTATGGCTGAATATGTACTGGAGATGAATCATATAACGAAAGTATTTCCGGGCGTAAAAGCTCTAGATGATGTATCCTTGAAGGTTCGTAAGGGTAGTGTTCATGCACTAATGGGTGAAAATGGTGCGGGTAAATCAACCTTAATGAAATGTCTTTTTGGAATATATCATGAAGATGGTGGAGAAATAATATTAGATGGAAAGAAAATGGAGATTAATACTTCAAAGCAAGCATTAGACTTAGGTGTATCAATGATACATCAAGAATTACATCCAATTCGTTTCCGCCCAGTTATGGAGAATATCTGGCTTGGGAGATTCCCAATGAGAGGAATTGCAGTAGATAAAAAAACTATGATACGTAAAACAAAGGAATTGTTTAAAGAAATTGATTTAGATATTAATCCAGAAGTATTAGCTGGAACACTTTCCCCATCTAGTCTTCAATTGGTTGAAATAGCGAAAGCAGTTAGTTATAATTCAAAAATAATTATTATGGATGAACCAACTTCATCATTAACAGAAAATGAAACAAAACATTTATTTCAGATAATAAGACAACTTCAAGAGAAGGGTTGCGCAATTATATATATATCTCATAAAATGGAAGAAATTCTAAAAATATCAGATGAAGTAAGCATAATGAGAGATGGTCAATATGTAGGAACATGGGCAGCTAAAGAGCTTACAACAGATTTGATTATAAGTCGTATGGTAGGTCGTGATATGACTAATAGATTTCCACCAAGAACATATGAACCAAGTAAAGATGTTGTATTAAAGGTAGACAATCTTTGTTCTCCACTTCCAAAATCATTTCAAAATGTAAGTTTTGATTTGTATAAAGGAGAAATACTCGGAATAGGTGGTCTTGTTGGTGCGCAACGTACAGAATTAGTAGAGGCTTTGTTTGGACTTCGTGAAATACAATCTGGAAGTATAGAAAAAGATGGAAAGATTGTTAAAATAAAATCTTCAAGAGATGCAAAAATGCAAAAAATTGCACTTTTAACAGAGGAAAGACGTGCTTCTGGAATATTTGGTATTCTTTCAATATTAGATAATACAGTAATTGCTAGCCAAAAGGACTATTCTAAATTTGGTGTGTTGCAAGATACAAAGCGATATAAAGCTGCTGTAAAGTCTAATGAAGAGTTGAAAACTAAGACACCAAATATGGAACAGTTGATTCAAAACCTTTCAGGTGGTAATCAGCAAAAAGTTTTAATTGCACGTTGGCTTCTTACAAATCCAGATATTCTCATATTAGATGAACCTACAAGAGGAATTGATGTAGGGGCTAAATATGAAATTTATTCAATTATGCATGAATTGGTTAAAAAAGGAAAGTCAATTATTATGATTTCTTCTGAAATGCCAGAGTTACTTGGAATGTCAGATAGAGTTATGGTAATGTGTGAAGGAAAAGTTACTGGAATTTTAGAACAAAGTGAAGCAGATTCAGTAAAGATTATGCATTATGCGACACAATTTATGAAATAAAACAATATTTTCCGTATAGAGGTATTTCTATTACAAAGGATTATTTTTAGAATAAAGAAAGTGAGGTATAAGTATGCAAGAAGCTAAGTTAATTTCACGTAAAGATTTTGCAAAAATATTTCTAGGTATTGGTGCTTTTCTTGTGATTTTAGGAATTCTTTTTAATTTTATTTTAGACCCAAGTGTATTTTATGATCTACCTATGTATATAGGGGGAATTGGTATAGGTTCCATTATCTATGGAGCAAAACAATTTTTGGATAAAGCAAATCAAGATGTAGGTATTACTATTTCATCAAAAACAGTAAAAAGCTTTTTTACTAATAATGCAATTATTTTAGCATTATTATTATTAGTTGTTGTAATTATGATAATTCAACCACGTTTTATGCAATATCAAGTAATGTTGGATATTTTAACTCAATCATCAACTAAAATGATTGTTGCACTTGGTATTTGTTTTACATTATTGATAGCAGGTACTGATTTATCAGCAGGACGTATGGTTGGACTCGCAGCTGTAGTTTCAACTTCAATGTTACAAAATCCAGACTATGCGAATCGCTTTTTCCCTAATATGCCACAATTAGCAGTTATCATTCCAATATTGTTAGCAGTTATTGCATGTATGATATTTGGAGTACTTAATGGCTTTTTAGTAGCTAAGTATGATATGCATCCATTTATTGCTACATTAGCATCGCAAGTTATAGTATATGGTGTAACTTCTTTATACTTTGATATGGCTCCCAATAAATCACAACCTATTGGTGGTATTCGCCCAGATTTTATAGCTCTTGGTCAAACAAAAGTATTGCAAATAGGAGATTTCCCAGGAATATCTATCCTAGTTCCAATTGCTGTTGTATTTGTTATTTTAGTTTGGTTCATCTTGAACAAAACTATATTTGGTAAGAATGTATATGCTATTGGAGGTAATCGTGAAGCAGCTGTAGTTTCTGGTGTTAACGTATTTGTAACCATTATGGGAATATTCGTTTTCGCATCAATTCTATATGGTGTTGGAGGTGTACTCGAAGCAGCTAGAACAGCTGGTGCAACAAATCAATATGGTAATGGGTATGAACTAGATGCAATCGCAGCCTGTGTAGTAGGTGGTGTTTCACTTAATGGTGGTGTTGGTAAAGTAGGAGGAATCGTAAGTGGTGTTCTTATCTTTACTGTAATTCAATATGGATTACAATTCATAGCTGTTAGTCCTATGTGGCAACAAGTTATTAAGGGTATTATCATTGCAGTTGCAGTTGCTATCGATATGGCAAAATATAGAAGAAAATAAAACTTAACTATATATTACAGTTATCAATTAAGGATAAGATTTTTCGAGATTTATTAAATTAATATATATACAAATAAAGAAGTACAGGTAAATTCTTAGCATTTAAGCAGAGAGTTTAGCTGTATTTTTTACTTTTAACTATTACAAGATATTAGTGAAGTAACTATACTCATGCTAGTAAAAATTTAATTCTTAATGTATAATTAAAAATGTTAATATATGTTACTATGAATTTAAGGTATTATATAAAAAATGTAAAGTCTTAAAAAATTATAGAATAATTAAATTGCAAAAAGCTATGAAATAAAATCTTCTATGCAATAATATGTGTACATTCTACATATAGAGATTTTAAATATATTGCGGGCTTAAACATAAAATAGGACTTATGGGGAACATTGATTATAGATTTAAACAATTCATCTATAGGAGGTAACAAATGAATGTATATAGAATTATGGTTGTGGATGATGAAGAAGAAATAAGACTAGGAATTATTAAGAAAATTGATTGGGAAGCTAATGGTTTTGTGGTAGTTGGTGATGCAGAAAACGGTCAAGATGCACTTGAAAAGGCTGAAAAGCTTCAACCAGATGTTATAATGACTGATATTAAAATGCCATTTATGGACGGATTGGAATTAGGAAAGAAGCTTTCTGAATTAATGCCATCTACAAAGATTATTGTATTTTCAGGATGTGATGATTTTGAGTATGCCCATAGAGCGATTAAAATTAATGTAATTGAGTATGTTTTGAAACCGATTAATTCCATTGAGCTTATTGAGGTATTAAAAAGATTAAAAGTACAATTAGATCGCGAATATGATGAAAAACGAAATTTGCAAACACTTTATAAGCACTATGTTGAAAGTTTACCAGTAATTCGAGAGCAATTTTTAGTAGGTGCAATTGAGGGAAGAATAAGTGAGAATCAGTGGGATGAACAATCAGAAAAGTTAGATATAGATTTTAAATCAAAGTATTTATCAGTAGGATTAATTCATGCAGATGGGACTTTAATATCAGAAGAAGCAAATAGTATTTCAATTCAAAAGGACTCAGCATTAATATCTATTTCAATTAAAAAAATAGTGGATGAGAATATGGGGAAATATTGTAAATTTATTAGTTTTCCATATTCTGATATGGTTGTGGTCATAGGAAATTTTGAAAAAAAAGAAGATATATTAGTATTTATTAAAGGAATAAATGAAGTATGTAAAATTTATGAACGAATTATTGGCTTAACAATGTCCGCAGGAGTTGGATATGTTTATAATAATCATTCAGAGATACGTTTTTCATATAGGAGTGCACAAAGTGCTTTAGATTATAGATTTATACTTGGAACAGGAAAAGCTATTTACATAGATGATGTTGAGCCAGATAATTCTATTCAGCTTCAATTTGATGAACAAGAAGAGCGCTCAATGTTAAATGCCATTAAAATTTCTTCAGAAGAAGAAATTACGGAAATAATAGACAAATTATTTAGAAAAATTGAAGATTTACTTTTGCCATTTAATAAATATAGAATTTATCTTATGGAAATTATGACATCTCTCTTAAAAATTGTGCAAGCATATAATTTAGATATAGATGAGATCTTCGGTGAAAACTTCAATTGTTATAGCTATTTAGAGACCTTTGATTCTATAAATGAAGTGAAAAAATGGTTTATAACCAAAGCTATCAAAGTAAACATTTTTATAAAGAAAGAACGTATAAATTCTTCTATGCTACTTATTGAAAAGGCAAAACAGTATATAAAAGAAAATTATAATGATTATGATATTTCTGTAGAAAAACTTTGCTCTGAGTTACATGTTAGTCCTACATATTTTTCTACAATTTTTAAACGTGAGACCGAAATGAATTTTGTGAGTTTTCTTACGACAGTGCGTTTAGAACAAGCCGTGAAACTTTTAAATACTACAGATGATAAAACATATATGATAGCTGATAAAGTTGGATATCCAGAAGCCAATTATTTTAGCTACGTCTTTAAACGAAAGTTTGGAGTATCACCTTCAAAGTATAGAAAGAATTGAGCGGATATAATATGTGTAATTTAATAAAATTAAGAATAGAAAAGATAATAAGAAAACGTAAGAATGAAAGTATACAGCATATAATATCAATTTCATTTACAGTGATTGCAGTTATGGGAATGCTTATGGTAGGAGGAGCACTTTATTTACGTTTTATAAACTCTACTGAATCTATGATATCTGAAAATAATAAATCTATGTTGGAGCAAGTGAATTTAAATTTAGATAGTTATCTGAGGAATATGATGAAGATATCTGATGCAACTTACTATAATGTTATTAAAAAGAAAGATTTATCAATAGAGAGTATAAACAAAGAATTGGATTTATTATATGAAACTAATAAGGATTTACTTATTAGTATATGTGTTTTTTCAGAACATGGTGAAGTTGTATCTGCATCTCCAGTTGGACAACTTAAAAGTTCAGTTGATCCCAGGAAAAGTGAATGGTTTTCTAAAGCAATAAATAAGAAAGAAAATTTGCATTTTTCCACACCTCATGTTCAAAATTTGTTTGTAGATCCAAGCTATAGATATCGTTGGGTAGTATCACTAAGTCGTGCAGTAGAGCTAACTAATAATAAGAAGATTACCTCTGGAGTACTATTAGTAGACATGAATTTTAGTGGGATTGAGCAGATTTGTAAGAACGTAAATGTAGGAAAATCAGGGTATGTGTATTTGGTTGATGGAGATGGTGAGATTATATATCATCCTATGCAACAGCTAATTTACTCTAATTTAATAGAAGAAAATAATAAGGTTGCAGCTACTTATGAAGATGGAAATCATACAGAAACTTTTCAAGGGGAAAAGAGATTAATCACAATTAAAACTGTTGGATATACTGGATGGAAAATTGTTGGTATTACACCAATGTCAGATATTACATCTGATTATCATCAAATGAGTATTTTTGCAGTATTTATTATGTTTTTTGCTATTTTTATTCTTGTATTCCTTAATATGTTTGTTTCTTCACGTATAGCTAACCCTATAAGAGCATTGGAGAAATCAGTAAAGAAACTAGAAAGTGGTGTGAAAGATGTGGACATTTCAATTAGTGGATCATATGAAATTCAGCATCTAGGAAAGGCAATTCGTTCAATGGTTAATCAAATGCATACCCTTATGGATAACATAGTGATTGAACAGGAAGCAAAAAGAAAAAGTGAACTTAATGCACTTCAGGAACAAATTAATCCACACTTTTTATATAACACATTAGATTCTATTATATGGATGATAGAAAATGAAAACTATGATGGAGCTATTATTATGGTAACAGCTTTAGCAAGACTTTTTAGAATAAGTTTAAGTAAAGGGAAAAACATAATAACAGTAAGAGATGAAATTGAGCATGTACGTAATTATTTGACAATTCAAAATATACGTTATAAAAATAAATTCACATATAGTATTGAAGCAGATGAAAAAACTCTTAATTTAACAAGTATCAAGCTAATTATTCAACCTTTAATTGAAAATGCTATTTATCATGGGATGGAATTTATGGGTGGAGACGGTGAGATTTTAGTAAAAGCATATGTTAAAGAAAGTGATTTATATATTGATGTTATAGATAATGGACTTGGTATGTTACCGGAAGTTGCGCATACTCTTTTAACAAATGAAAGTAAAATTGAAAGGAAGAGCTCAGGTATTGGGCTAAAAAATGTTCATGAGAGAATACAACTTTATTTTGGGGAAAACTATGGTCTTAAAATTTACAGTGAACCAGATGAAGGGACAACAATTCGCATTCATATGCCAGGTATAGATTTTTATGAAGCTAAGAAAGAGGTGGAAGAAAAATAGTGAAGAAGAGAAAAAAACAAATTTCTGTTATTTTGTTTTTATTAGTAGTACTATCGTTCTTGCTTCTTTTAAGTGACACATTACTAAGCGGAAAAGATAAGAAAATATATAATATTTCAATCATTACTAGGGGAAGAAATAGTGAAAGTTTAACGATAATGAAAGAAGGTATAGACCAAGCAGCTTCAGAAGTAAATGCAAATATAAGTTTTATTACTTTATCAGAGGAAAACAGTGTTGAAGAGCAGAAGGAGCTTATTGATCGAGAAATTAAAAATAAAGCAGATGCTATAATTATATCCCCAGTAGATTATGAAAAAATGGCTGAACCTATAGAAAATGCAATGAAGAAGGTACCAGTTATATTGATTGAATCAACTGTTAAATCAGAACAAGTACTATCAAATATTTCTTGCGACAATTATAAGCTTGGAGTAAGTCTGGCAGAAGAGATGGTACAAATGGGAAATACAAGATCCAATATTGCTATTGTAAAAAATAATTTAGAATGTAGTAGCATAAAAGAACGATATGATGGATTTATGAGTGTTATGAAGAATACAGAAAATACCTACACATTTTGGAAAATTTCAGGTCAAAAACAAGTCACTTCTTATAATGAAGCAAAAAACTTCATAAAGGAAAATGATGTTGATGCTGTAGTAACCTTTGATGCAGGGATATTAGAACTAATTGCTCAAGCTAAAAAAGATTTAAGTATTGTTAGTAAAGAAAAAGCAGCTGTTGAAATTTATGGAACGGGAAGTACGAGTAAAATAATCTCTTTTTTAGAAGATAAAGTTATTAATGCAACTGCTATGCAAAATGAATTTAATGTTGGATATTTGGGGGTAAAAACGGCAGTTGGTATGATTAATAGAAAGCATATAGATAATGGTACCATTTCTTCAACTGTTATTAATACCCAAAATATGTATTATCAGGACAATCAAAGATTATTGTTCCCATTGATAAGATAAGGCAATAATATTAAAAATAATCACTTTGTTGGGAGGGATTTATAGTGAATTTTATAAAGAGATTATCAAAAGTTTTAACAATGCTTTCAATTTTTGCATCATTATCAGCATGTACTGCTAATGCAAATGCAATAAAGTATAGTAATGAAGTGAAAGAGATAAAAATAGGTGTAACATTATACAAAGAAGATGATACATTTATATCGACAATTACTAAAAATATTGAGGAGATAGCAAAAGAAAAAGAAGGTAAATATAAAATAACCATTAATGTTTTAGACGCAAAAGGAAGCTTAAGCAATCAAAGTAACCAAGTAGATAAATTTGTTGCACAAAATTATGATGTTATATGTGTAAATATGGTTGATCGTACTGCAGCGTCAATGATTATTGATAAAGCAAAATCCGCTAATATTCCAATTATTTTCTTTAATCGTGAACCAGTAGAAGAAGATATGGCACGTTGGAATAAATTATATTATGTTGGATCACAAGCAGAACAATCAGGGGAAATGCAAGCCAATATTATTATAAATGCCTATAAAAAAGATTTGAAGAGCATAGATAAAAATGGAGATGGAAAGATTCAATATGTAATGCTTGAAGGTGAACCAGGTCATCAAGATACTTCAATTAGGACAGAGTATTGTGTTAAAACTATAACTAAAAGTGGAATTGAATTAGAAAAATTAGCAGATGATACTGCAAATTGGCAAAGTGCTCAGGCAAGTGCTAAAATGACACAATGGATAAAAGAATTTGGGGATAAAATAGAAGTAGTATTTAGTAATAATGACGATATGGCACTTGGAGCAATAAATGCAATAAATAACGCCAATATAACTGGAAATAAACCGCTAGTTGTTGGGATTGATGGAATTCCCAAAGCTTTAGAAGCAGTGAAGAATGGATCTATGATTGGAACTATTATAAATGATTCTAGGAAACAGGCAAAAGCAATTTTTGATATTTCTTATATATTAGCTACACATGGAAATATAAATTCAATAGAAGGATTAGAAAAAGGAAAATATATTAGAACTGCTCACACTGAGATTACAAGTGATAATGTAGATTTATATTTAGCAAATAAGTAATATAATGATTCTTAAACGTTACAAATTAGATATATGAAAGAAAATAACAAGTCAAAGATGCTATATATATTGTCTTAAGACGAGGTCCCTCTTGAGGTTACATTTTGCCCTCAAGTGGGACCTCGTTTAGGATCTAGCTGTTCTTAACTCCTATCTAAAGAGATGGGAGCTAAGAATGGCTAGACATCAGATAAATAACATTTATTTGGATTTCTAAACAGTATGATTTTTATCCGATAGCTAGATCCGTAACACGACCACAACGGCTGCACGCTCCTGGACTGGGTGCCCCTTGAGGGTATAAGTTCTTCTAAGCTTCAGGTGGAGAAAATTGTATTCATATTAAGAAAACTTCACCTGAAGCTAAGAATCACTTTATAAATCATCAACATCTTGTTCCTCTCCATATCTAACAGTCCCTTCAGAACTAAAACTATCATTTGGATCTTTTTCAATGAAGTTGCTATCGTTAGGCTCTTTTGAAGGTTTAGCATGTTTTGTATAAGAGAGCGATTGAATAACATTTGTCAAATCTTTAATAGTTTTCATTTTTGACATAATAAAATCCCTACCTTCATTATTAGAATAATTTTAGTATTACCAATAATAAAGATAATATTTATTAACTTTATAGAAATAAAAAGTTTTATGAATTTACAATACAAGCTAGTAAAAGTAAACAATTTATAAAAAAGAAGTAGAGGCAAGGTGATGTAAAGATACTTTAAGTAATGTGATAATTCTATTTTTTTTGAAGATGAGTTAACCATAATAAACTTTCATCAGTCATATTAGAAGGAATTTAGTATTACTTACTAGTATAAATTTTTTTATTAAAACGTATAATAAAATCATAAAACCATACTTAATTGGAATTAGTAATTTCAGAATGTTATTTTTGATATTTCTGCACTATGATTTAGGTAAGTATTATGGAGGATTAAAATGAAAATGTTAAAAAAAATA
>Ga0302165_10000976_pt1 | contig 10043 bp, 9 predicted proteins | sample I_Fen_E3_2_FD_193499 | JGI IMG/M metagenome (GOLD analysis project Ga0302165, IMG submission 193499) | Peat permafrost microbial communities from Stordalen Mire near Abisko, Sweden - I_Fen_E3_2 | ecosystem: Environmental > Terrestrial > Soil > Wetlands > Permafrost | place: Sweden: Abisko... | reverse complement strand
TTCGGAAATTATATTTTTGATAAGATTAGAAATATTGCTACCGCCGGCTAATTCGAATTGAATTTCTTCATTTTTGGCTCTGGTTAACATATAATTCATCAGTGCATCAATAGATACTATATTAGTAGTGATTATTTTTTGAGTGGATATTTCATACCCTGAAAGTATACCATTTCTATCCTGGCTGATGTTTTTTAAATCATTAAGCAAAGCCTGACCCTTTTCTTTGGAGGGGGAACTCTCTATAAAAGGCTCAAAAGTTTTTAGGTATTGGGTAATTGTCAATTCCATTGCAGGAATTAGTTTGTTGTCCTTATGAACGAGTTTAGATAGTCTTTCTAGGTCATATTCTAATTCGAAAATACGTGCTGATTGGTTTTGGATTTCATCTTCAAGAATATTTGAACGTCGGGCAAATACTTTCCACAAGTAGTCATTATTGATTTGCTTTTTCCAGGAAATAAAAAGAAATATGGAAAATAAGATGACAAGTATTACTGGCAAAATGTAGATAGATTCTCCATTATTGTTACTTAAAAGAATATAAGTAAATAATGTTAAGATGCAAATATAAAGTATAAGATTATTTTCACGTTTGAATAGAAAAGGCATGCCTTTTTTGAAACGTTTTATTTTGAAAAGACAAAAGATTAATAGGAATTGGCAAATAGCAGTGAAAAATTGAATATAACTTAACTCCGTTTGCAGATTTATCTTTAAAACAGCAAATACGATTGATGTAAAGATTGCAGATATAATTAAGTTAATATAGCTAATTCCATATGAAATGATAGTGTTAACAAAAGAAAACTCTAATGAAGTACTTGTGATTATTGCAAATGGAACAAAGGTAAGTAGAAGTTGAATTGTAACGGTATTTGAATGTAAAAAAATATCAGAAAATATAGATATACCCGTGAGTACCGTCACTAATAGAATATGCTTAATTAAAAAAAAACTATTTTTTAGTAATGAAATATTAATGAGTCGATACAAAGTGTAAATTGTACAAGTAATTAAAGTTATTTCCTTGATAAATAAACGTAGCATAATATTTTCTCCCAACAAAAAGCAACATTTTAAAACATAAAGCAACAATGATAAGCAATATAAAACACATCTGATTTCTCCTATACTTATACAAAACAAAAGGAGGTAATAAGATGTTTAGAAGTGTTTTTTATTGGTTATTAAATACAATAAAATAAATCAGAAAATATATTTTAAATTAAAAAGTATAGGTTAAAAATCTGATTTTAGTATCTTTACATAATAAGAAATGAATTCCAATAAAGTAGGGACTCCCTTGTCAGAATGGATAATCGCAGTGTAATATTTGAGTAGGTTTTCTGTATCAGCCGTGGACCAGGCTTTGTTGATTGCATTTTGCATGGCACGTTCTATACTAGGTTCACTTTTTTTGTAAAGTTTTGATATCTCCTGGGTTACATGAGAAGTGTCATTCATATATAGTCGAATCGCATCGCATAGATATGAAAAACCCTTTGCTTTAGGGCTGATCCCAACTTTAATTAACTCTGACTTTATTTTATTTGTAATTCTAAGCAAACGGTCTTCTTGGGTTTGTTTTTCTATGTAGTAAGTTGAAGCATTTGTCGGTTGAAGCATGATTTCTTTCTTTAGGGAAAGAAGGAAATCAAAAACCATCTTAGGGGTATAATCTTTTTGGTGCTTGTATAGGATAAAATCTGCACCGGAATTCCTAGCATGGGAGTATATAACTTGGCTAGAGTTATTTGTTGTAACAACAACAAATGGTTTATGTACAAGGTTTAATTTAGTTAAATCTTCAAGAAAGGTAAGTCCGTTACCATTGCCATTGGATAATTCTAAGTCCAATATTACTGCATGTGGTTGAATGTCTTTGACAAGATCAATTCCTTCATTGGAGTCATTGGTAATTGCAGCAAGATATACATTGTCTAGAGTTCCTGCATATTCATTAAAATTACTGCATGTATTATTGTCGTCCTCAATTAATATGATTACTAATTTTTCGTCCATAAATTATTATCCCCTTTTAATAATTGTATTGTTATAGTTTAACCTATGTGAATGAACTATAATATAATATCAATAATACAATGAAAAGCAACAAAAGACAACAAAAAGCAACGAAAAGCAATTTATATTATTACGAAAAGCAATTTTATTCTATGAATGATTTTGATCTAATTTAAAAAAGTAATGTTTTATTTACCTGTACACATGCGTTGCATACATATAGGTATAAATAAATAGCGGATCGAACTATGTATGTCCGTATAGATTAGTGAGGGGAATTATGAGATATACATTCGTGAAACAGCAGGATGCAACCGACTGCGCAGCAGCATGTCTGGCAATGGTCTGCCTACATTATAAAAAAGAAACAACCATCACAAGATTAAGGGATCTGATGGGAACAGATTTAAAAGGAACCAATCTGATTGGTCTGAGTAAATGTGCAGAAAGCCTGGAATTTGTATCCCAGGCAGTACGAGTTGACAGGGAAGGCTTTTTGAGTGAATATACTTTGCCGGTTATTGCAAATATCATTACAAAAGAGGGCTTGAGCCACTTTGTTGTGGTATTTAAAATTACAGAAAAATATGTAGTTATAGGGGATCCGGCAAAAGAATTAATACGTATAGAAATTGATGAATTCTATAAAGATTTTACAGGTGCGATGCTAATATTAAAGCCTACCGGTGAATTTGTTTCAGGAAAAGTAAGCAGTGGAAAGATGATAGATCGTTTTATAAAGCTTTTACTTCCACAAAAAAAACTCTTTGCTTATTCTATACTGACATCTCTTATATTAACTGTACTAGGAATTGTATCTTCGTTATTTAATAAGATTTTAATGGACGAGATACTTCCCTATAAACTAGAAAGTACTCTATTGATGGTATTAATTGTATTTTCTGTAATTTCGATTACGCAAGTAATTGTTGGTTTTGTTAGACAATGGATGATGCTATATCTTTCACAGAAAATTGATATCCCATTAATGCTAGGATATTTTGAACATATATATAAGCTTCCAATGAAATTTTTTGCAACGAGAAAAACAGGGGATATCATAACCAGGTTTTCTGATGCATTTACGATTAAGAATATATTTACCAATATAGCGTTGACTCTGATTATGGATATCTCAATGGCGTTAGTCACAGGAGTAATTCTTTTTAAGATGAATATGACTTTATTTGTTATTATTTTGTTTATGACCATCATTAGTATTCTGGTGGTATTTATCTTTAAGCAGCCATATAAAAAAATCAATGAAGAACAGATGCAGCAGGGAGCTGTTCTGAACTCTCAGATTATTGAAGGTCTTCGAGCAGTAGAAACGATTAAGGGGAATGCTAACGAAGAAACAGAACTTGAAAATATAGAAAAAGAATATATTAAATCACTCAGAATCAGCTTAAAAGAGGGTATGCTTTCAAATGTACAAGGTTCAATATCTGGCGTAGTGTCTAGCGTTGGAAATCTGATACTTATGTATTTTGGAATTATGCAGGTCATTGATGGAAATATTACACTAGGAAGTCTAATGGCATTTACTACCTTATCCGGATATTTTATGGATCCAGTTGGAAGGTTAGTAGGGCTACAGTTGCAGATTCAGGAAGCAAATATATCAATGAAGAGAATGACAGAAATACTTGATTATGAGCAGGAACAGTCTGTGAATGCTTCTGTTGACAAAAATGATCCCGCAAGTATGCTGATGTTGGATAAAATAGATAAAGAAAAGATGTTTCAAGATATAGAGAAGATAGATGGAGATATTGAATTAAAAAATATTACCTTCAGATATGGGAATAGAAAACCTGTGTTAAATAATATTAGTTTTATCATTCCCAAAGGAAAAAAAGTTGCTCTAGTTGGAACGAGTGGAAGTGGAAAATCAACTGTTGCTAAGCTTTTATTAAAATATTACGAACCTGAAACAGGTGAAATTCTTATGGATGGAGTAGATATTAATGAATACAGCAATCATTCTCTAAGAAGATCAATATCCTATGTTCCTCAATTTATAGAACTGTTTTCAAAGAGTATCTATGATAATATTCGCGTGAGCAGAATGAATGCTAGTTTAGAGGAAGTTAGGGAAGCAGCAAAAGCTGCAGATGCCCATGATTTCATAAAAAAACTCCCTATGCAGTATTATACATATCTTGAAGAAGCAGGGAATGGATTAAGTGGTGGAGAAAAGCAGAGAATTGCATTAGCTAGAGCTTTTCTTAAGAAAAATGAGTTTTATATATTAGATGAATGTACTAGTAATCTGGACTTTGGAACAGAAAATATCATATTTGATATGATTTACAATAAATTTAAGAATAAATCCATGCTTATTATTGCCCATAGGTTGGCAACGGTGAAAAACTGTGATGAAATTATTGTCATGGATCAGGGGGAGATTATTGAAAAAGGAACCCATGAGGAATTGATAGGGAAAAAGGGACAGTATTATAGGCTATGGGAAATGCAACAGGGGAATTTTATTGTAAGGGGTGGAGTGGAAAGTGGACAAGGAACATATGAAAATGTGTTAGAGAAATCGGATGAAAACGAAATCAGTTATACATAGAAGATATTAAAATACCAGATTAATAGGGTATATTTTTGGTGTTAAACAGTTATGTAGATTCTAGAAAACATAATATTTTGTTGTAAAACTATCAATTACGATAGTTTTACATAGATGCAATTGCATGTGCTGATTCAAACAGTACCATTTCATATGCTGGTCACATATGAAAAATATATTACATCGTTGGTTTGGCCGACTTTCGATGAGGGATACTGCATCTGCATGCGTAAATTAATTTAGGAGGATTAAGTATGGAAATGAGTTATAATGGAGTGTTAGTGTTACCTAGAAACTATGTTGTTATGGATTATGAAGAAATGACATATGTAGAAGGTGGAGCAGATTGGTCTGCTGGAAGGTTAGCAAATAACTTGCTTTCGCTAAAAGGATATTGGGATACTATGGGACTGACTATGACGCAAGTGCTTGCTATAGGTACTATGTCATATTGTTACGTAGCAGCTAATTTTGCATGGGTAGGAGCAAGAATTGGTGCATTAGGTGGTTGGGTAGGTATAGTGATTGGAGCAGTCATTGGTGCAGCAGCGGGAACTACTGCGCTATACTTATTAGGGAAATATGACTTACCTGGAATGTAATCTAGTTTGACATTTGATTTTTGTGTATATAGTTATTAGTGTTGATAGTTATTAATATTTTATAATTATCAACACTATAATTATATCATTTAAGCAAGTAAATCAGTAGAAAAGAGACTATAATTAAATAGCTTTCTTATTATAAGTTACCTAGGGATTATATTTGATATGTTATAAAAACAAACATTATATTTGATAATTAGTTTTATGGATTTAGATGTTGAAACAATTGTATTAATTATAATTAGCCATTTTAAAAAAGTGATTGTATTTGAAATGAATTTTTTAAGCGACTACAATTTTTGAATATATATAAAAAAAATATAAATGAGAGGTTAGAATCTAATGAAAAAAGTCACAACTAAACAAGCAAATAGATTATATTATTTGTCTATCTTTATTCCTATTTTCTATATATATTTTACTGAAATCATAAAAGTCTTTTCAGAAGAAATGAGTATTTTAAGGCTACTATTTGATGTAATCACCATACTAATTATTTTATTCGTTATTTTTACAATTATGACCATTCCATATTCAATTACCAAGAAGATATGTTTTTCATTAAAAGGATATAAGAATGTACCAATCATTATATTCCCTTTTTTGAAGATTAATAACAAATTAAGAAATATGAGTGCATTTATGCCTTTTCAAAATGCGTATTTAGATTTTTATCCATTTGAGCTGATTGAAAAATCAAAATATGATTTTAATGATGAGTATTATATTTGGTATGCTAAATGCGAAAATATATCTGTCATTGTAACATTAATCATGTACATCCCTTTTATAGCATTAACTTTAATTTTCAAACAATATTTATTTTTAATATGTAGTTCTCTTATGTTAGTTGCTACGGTGATGTCTTTTTTAATTGATGATTATACTTATAAAGGGCCCATAATTCGAGCTAAAGATTTTAAAGCTGGCAAGGGCATATTTTATGTGGCTAGGTTCTTGGCATTATACACAAAAGAAAAGCACGTATTATATTCTTTGTTAAATGAAAAATTAATAAATAATACATCATTGAATAATAAATACAATAATTTTGACTATTATATAATTATGGCATTGCAAAATAGGTTTATTATTGAATGTAATAATGAAGATAGTGATCTTTCTGATCTGATAATTTTGGAAAAAATCGTATTTGATAGATATATTTTAAATTCACTTGAAGAATTTAAGACAGCTATCGGACAAGATAAATTTGCTCTTATGCTTATTATTATGTATTATTCAATTATTAAAAATAATAATAAATTAAATGAAAAAATAATGTGTGAGTTTATTGTGCTTAGCAATGAACTTATAAGAAATAACATAGCTGCGTCTATGGGATTCAAAATGGGTATGAAACTGGAAGAATATATTAATATAGGTATGTTTAAAAAATGTGATTTCAGTAATTCAAAAAAGCTCTTGCCAAATGATATTACTTTCAATAAGCGGATATTTCCTGTTTATTGTGAAATGTATAATTTTATTATTGAACAGATTGTAAAAACTTGTGATGAAAATTCCATTATGGATTGAGGTAACTTATGCAAAAACTACAAATTAGTGATAGTAAAGTATTAAAATTATCTAATGTTATAATATTAGATATTATAAGTAACGATATTATGGATATGAACAAATGTGTATTACAAATGGAGAATTATATAAATTCTAAAGGGTGTAAAGCAATTGGGCCATTAATTCAATATAATGAAATAATAATCGATGACAAAGAGGTAAGAACAGTCACGCGTTTACTTAGGCAATGTAACAATTATATAATTCATATTGATGAACCATATAAGATAGAATCTACAATTCGTATCAAAGATTGTATGTATTGTCGATATATTGGACCAGAAGAAAAAATGAAGTTTGCTTATGATAAAATAAATCTTATAGCATTTGAAGAAGATATAGCATTAAAAGGGAATAGCTATACTATATTTGTTGGTGAACAAGACGACAAAATAGTTATAGATGTATTCATGGAGCGAGAAGATAATGAGTAACAAATAAAAACAATAGAACAGCTAAAAAATAGTAGACTTCTTTACGATAAGAGACTTCCAGGTTTTGGATATATGCTTATTCTTACAATTATGACTTTATTAACAGCAATTGTCATCTGGAGCATTAAAACTCCAAAACATACATGATTACATCATCAGGCGTATTCCAAAGCACCAACAAGAATCTTATAATGTCACCATATACAGGTAAAATTATTTCCATTAACATTGCTGAGGGCATGAATGTAGAAAAAGGAGATATAATCTTTACTGCAAAAATTACAGATATTGACAAGCAAGTTAGAAGGTCAAAAAGCAATATATGAAACTCAGATGGCTCAATATAAAAAATTAGCGCAGTCCATTAAGGATAATATTAATTACTTTGTTATGGAAAATTCGACTGACAATCTATATTACAGTCAGTAAGAGGCCTACAAAAGCCAAGTTTCACAACAGCAGGTAGATGTTACCACATACAAATTATATGATTATTCAAATGACCAAATAGAAGTTGAATTAGTTAAAAATAAAAGCAAAATAACAGAGATATATTATTCTGCAATGAAATAAGAGGATTCTATCCTCCAATGTCAGACTCAGTTTGACTCTATCAATGCTCAATTAGAAGCAGTAGGAAGCGGCCGGTCAGAATTTGTCGTTACCAAAAATACTAAAATTAACAAATGTCCTTAAACATAAATGTTTATTGCAAGAAGAAAACTTTAATTTCAACATAGCAATTGAGCAAATTAAATCTTACATTAAAGTAAAAGGTACAACACAAATCGGCCCATTGACACAATATATCAATACATATATAAATGATGCAAATGAGTTAGATGTGGATATATATATGATGTTACAATGCAGCAATTTCATTCATAGTGTTGAGCTACCTTATACCATGTAATCACTGATCCGAGTAACCGATTGCATGTATTGCCGCTACATCGGCCTAGAAGACAAACTCAAATTAGCCTATGACAAACTTAATCTGACGGCTTTTGAAAACGACATTCAGCTTAAAGGTGACAGCTACAAAATATTTGTAGACCGGAATGAAGAAGAAAATACCATTATCGCCGAGGTATTTATGCCTCGAGCAGATAGCTAAAAGAGCAAGGAGTAATATAATTAATGAGTAGACAGATAAAAAAACTTGAACAGTTAAAAGACAGTCGTCTTTTATATGAAAAAAAGCTGCCATGGTTTGGTTATATAATATCCATTTCTGCGGCATTGCTTCTAGTAATTGTAGTTGCATGGAGCATCTATACACCGAAGATATATGTGATAAAATCATCGGGAACAGTACAAAGTGATAATAAGAATTATGTCATGACACCTTATACAGGCAAGATTTCTAAGATGCTCGTGAATGAAGGCTCAGTTGTAGAAAAAGGGGATGTACTTTTCGAAGTTCAAAGTACGGATATCAATCTTCAGGTGACTCAGTTAGAAGAACAGAAGAAGTCATATGAAATAAGGGTTTCCCAGTTTGGAAAACTGGTGAAGTCCATAAAAAATGATACAAATTATTTTGACATAACATATGAAAATGACAATCTGTATTACAGCCAGTATGAAGCTTATAAAAGCAAAGTAGGACAAAGTCAGGTGGATGTCAGTACTTATAAATCATATGGTTATACAGATGTACAGATAGAAAATCAGCTGGTAACAAATCAGGCAAAAATCATGGAAATCTATTATACCGCCATTCAGACAGCTGAAAGTGCTATATTGGATGCAAAAACACAGATTGATGGGATTGATGCGCAGCTGATAGCTTTAAAACAGGGGCAGGGGCAGTATACAATTACAGCCAATACATCCGGTATTGTACATATGATGTCAGAATATAAAGAAGGAATGGTTGTGCAGGCGGCAGCGGCTATTGCAAGTATTGCATCCGAACAGGACAACTATACTGTCATTGCTTATATGAGTCCTTCTGATGTTGCCAGAACTAAAGTAGGAAACTCCGTGGAAATTGAAGTAGCAGGTCTGACACAGTCAATTTATGGAACGATTTCAGGGGAGGTAATCAATATCGATAGTGATATGACAACTTCTCAGAATTCGGAAACTGGAGAAAGTTCTTCATATTTTAAAGTACATATAAAACCAGACGATATTTACCTTGTAAGTAAAGACGGAAATAAAGTGAACATCTCAAATGGAATGTCAGTAGAAGCTAGAATTAAATATGATGAGGTGACTTATTTCTATTACGTTTTGGAATCCCTGGGGGTATTAACTAAATGAAGATAATTAGAGAAAAATCAATTGGGAAATTTGCTATTATGATTAACATATTGTTCTTTGTAAGTTTTATTTCATTTTCTATGCTAAGGATTCAGGTATATGCAAGTACAGTATCTGAAAATACGGTATCTGGGCAGTTAACATTACAAGAGACAGAAGCAGTAACTGGCGCAGTAACCGATATTGATCTAGGTGACTATAGTTCTACCATGACAGTAGGAGAAAAGCAGCTTTTGTCAGTTACCATACTTCCACAAACCTTGACATCCCCAAATATTGTCTATTCTTCTGATAATGAATCCGTTGTGACCATTAATGCTATGGGAAGAATTTCTGCAATATCAGTGGGAAAAGCTAAAATTACAGTAAGTTGTGGGAATATAGTAAGATCATTTGATTTGACCGTAAAAGAAACTGAAGATTCAAAGGATATAAAGATTAATGTATCAGATATTGAAATTTCAAATGATAGTAATGAACTAGAAATCAACAAAACTTTAAATCTTTCGGCAACCGTACTTCCGGCTGATGCAACAGACAGTAAAT
>Ga0302165_10000975_pt1 | contig 10076 bp, 12 predicted proteins | sample I_Fen_E3_2_FD_193499 | JGI IMG/M metagenome (GOLD analysis project Ga0302165, IMG submission 193499) | Peat permafrost microbial communities from Stordalen Mire near Abisko, Sweden - I_Fen_E3_2 | ecosystem: Environmental > Terrestrial > Soil > Wetlands > Permafrost | place: Sweden: Abisko... | reverse complement strand
GTAAATTTATTCGGTATAGAAATTGCAAAATTATTAAATGATATAGTTACTGTTGGAAAGTTAATTCCTATGGTACTTTTCATAGCTATTGGTATATTTTTTATAAAGGGTGGAAACTTTTCAGCAGCTCAAGCAGTAGATATGAAAAATTTTGCACCAGCTGTGATTTTAGTTTTTTATGCTTTTTCAGGATTTGAATCATTAGCGGTAGCTGCAGGCGAGATGGACAATCCAAAGAAAAATGTCCCTATAGCAATTGTAACTACAATTGTAGTTTCATCTATAATATATATACTTATACAAGCAGTTTCAATTGGAACTTTAGGTGCAGATTTAGCTCAAAGTTCTGCACCAGTTGCGGATTCAGCAAAGACATTTATGGGAAGTTTCGGAAAAATATTAGTTGCTATAGGAACAATTGTGTCAATAGCAGGAATTAATGTAGCAACATCTATTAGTGCGCCACGAAGTGGAGTTGCATTAGCAGAAGGTGGAATTTTACCAGAAGTTGTTGCTAAAAAGAATAGATTTGGTCAACCGTATGTAGCAATTATAATAACAGTACTAATAGCAATACCGCTTGTGTTATCTGGAAGTTTTGTTCAGCTTGCAGTAATGAGTGTTATTTCAAAGTTTGGTCAATATATTCCAACATCACTTTCAGTTATTGTTTTCAGAAAAAGAAAAGATTTAAAATCATCATTTAGAGTACCTTTTGGATATACAATTCCCATTATAGCTATTTTATTTAGTTTATGGATAGTATATAGTGCATGGATTGATGATTTTGGAAAACCATTAAGTCAAAATAGAATATTTGTTGGACTTGGAGGATTTATTGTAGGAGTTCCACTATATTTCATTTTTAAATATGTAACTAAATTAAAAAGCAAGTCATAATAAAAACAGAAAATTAAATCTATATGAAAACTTTAAAGTTAAGGAATATTGGATTGTAAACCCCATGAGAAAACATGTATTAGTTTACGTATTAACTGAAAATGGATATGATGCTCCTATATCTTACACATTTGCTGATAAAGTTAAAGTACATATCTATGATAATCTTGAAATAGACTTTAATTCTATTGATATATAAGTGAGAATCCAAAGCCCTGCTGCTGTATGCTTCAGAGCTTTGGATTGTTAAAATGTTATTAATTGTTATAATTTTTCAATTCTTCTAGTAAATATTTATCATCAGTTTCTACAATCGATAACTATATTTTAACACAAAAATAAGAGCTTACATTACATAAACTTTCAATTAATTATCATACCCTTATCTTAAAATAGCATAATTCTATTTTCTTAATTAATTGGAAATAATTTAATTCCATATCTTTCTATTTGATTTTTTATTTCATCATTTAAATTATCAAAAAATACAATATCACAAGAATATACTCCTATTATTTCATCTATTTCTTCTTTAACTGTTCCTTTTACCTTTGATGAACATTTTATACAAAGATCTATATCTGAATTATATTTATAGTTTTCTTTTGCTCTTGATCCAAATAAAATAACTTCTTCTATTTTATTATTATCATTAAAATAACGAATAATATTACTATAAGTTTTTTCATTTATTCCATACATATCTATATCACTTCACTTGCAAGTTTTTGTAATAGTTTTTCCATGGCGTCTATATATTCTTTTAATATATTTTCTTTTATCTCTTCGTAATCACTTTCACTATATATATGAGCTGTGGCATTTCTGGATAGTAATATATTATTCCATACATCTATGTCATCTATAAATCCTTCTTTAAACGCTTGCTTATAGATTCATCATATTTATCAAGTATATTCATAACTATATTAACTCTCCTCTATGAATTTTTTATTTTTCTATATTATTATACTTAGTATACCACAAATACCTTTACATATTCTCTATAAACTGTATTTTTAGTCCATTAGGATCTAACACATAAAAAATCTGGTATGTGGATCTGCTGCGCAGTCAAAAGTTCAGAAAACATTTCGTACGCATCATTTTTCTTTATTCCGAACAATTCATAACTTTCTTTATAGCAGTCATAACTGATTATGTTGTTCAAAACTAATTTGCTAGTGATGTAACCTCACTAGATTTTAATTCCTTAGCACTTACACCCTTCTTCAGCATAAAGCTAAGTGGCAATCCAATTAAAACTATAATTGTAGATATGAAAAATATGTCATTTATTCCCATAGTAAAAGCTTTTTCTTGAATCAAGTTATAAGCCATGTTACTATTATCAAATGCTTTTACATGGTATTGTGTACGCGTTACAAGTAATGAGCTAAATACACCTATAGCTAAAGAACTGCTTACTTGACGAAGCCAATTATTAATAGAAGAAGCATGTCCAGATAATGTTCTAGGTATAATAGACATTCCTGAATTTGTTATTGGCATAGTTGAAAAAGAAATACCGATATATCTAATTGTCATCCAAAAGATTATGTATGAATGAGGTGTATCTGATATTAAATTTGACATTTTCCATGATCCTAGAGCCATAAAACAAATTCCTACTGTTATTAAAATTCTTGGATCAATACGATTGTATAAAGTACCTACTATAGGCATCATAAGCGCCATGGCTAATGATGGTGGTAATAAAATAAGTCCTGTATCTAAAGCCGATAGATGCTGTGAATTTTGTAGAAATAGTGGTGTTAGTAACGTTCCAGCATACAAGCCAATAGTGACTATGCTTATTGCAATTACGCTTATGGTGTATTTTGTAAATTTAAATACTCTTATATTAAGAGCTGGAGAACTTACTTTTAATTCCCTTGATATAAAAATTCCTAGGGAAATAATCCCAATTACGAACAAAGAAATTGTTTTAAAAGAAATCCATCCCCATATAGAACCTTCACTAAAGGCTATTAATATTGATAAACTTAAAATAATAACTGCTGCAAAACCAATAAAATCAAATGAATTAGCTTTTGATAAATTATATTGTGGTATAAAAAGAATAATTAAAATAATTGCAATAATCCCTATAGGTATATTTACCATAAAAATTGACTTCCAACTATAATATTGTACTAACCATCCACTTAAAGTTGGTCCAAGTGCAGGTGCAAGCATTGAAGCCATGCTCCATAAACTTATAGCAAAGGCATGTTTTTCCTTTGAAATAACTTGGTAGATAATTGTCATTGTTGTAGGTATAATTAATCCACTAAATATACCTTGGATAATACGAAATGTTACAAGCATAAAAATATTCAATGAAAGAGCACATAAAATTGATGATAAGGTAAATCCAATAAGAGCAAATAAATATAATTTTTTATAACTAAATTTTTCTCCTAAATAGCCAGCTAAAGGACATGCTGCTCCTGTTGCAAGCATAAATCCTGTTAATATCCATTTTACAGAATCTAAACTGCTATTAAAGCTTTGTATAAATATAGGTAAGGCAATATTTACAGCACTCATATTAAACGTTACTAAAAATACTCCCAAAAATATTGCAAACATTACTGACCAAAAAGGCACTTTTTTTTCTTGTGTAATTTTCATAGGTATATCATCCTCAATTCTAAATTTATAATTTTTAGCAATCTTTTCTTCCAGTTTGTTTATTTCATTTCTAACTTCATTTTTATATTCTTCTTGAGTTGATACAAGTCTTTCATAATAAAATTTATTATTTGTTTTTTAATTGATAATAGTAAGAATATTATGTTATTAACTTAAACAATATTTATATTAATTATTTTCCCAAAAATGTTTTTATTCCAACTAAAATAACAAATATTCCAAAAGCCTTTTTCATTATATTCATTGGAAGCATATTTGCTAATTGCCCACCGAATTTAGCACTGATTAACATGGCAATACAAATAATTATACCTGCAACTAAATTGGTATTTCCTTTCTTATAGTACTCCATAAATGCAAGTATACCAACAGGCGGAAGCATAGCAATCAGAGAAGTTCCCTGAGCTGTCAATTGAGGAAATCCTTTAAAAAACATTAACGCTGGAATTATAATTATTCCACCACCAATTCCAAATAGTCCACTTAAAGTACCCGCGGCAATCCCAATTATTATATAAATTATTATATCTAACATAAATCTCCTCCTTCAATTATTGTAGTTACTAAAAATATTCTCCAAATTTTTAAGTAGAAAAACAAGTATATACTTTCTTACTACATATAAAGTAATTATAACATATTCTTAAATATCGCATTATTCAATTTTCAAAGACCATAATTTATTAACTAATTTGCCAAGTTAACATATTTAGTAATAAAAATCTTTTCCTAGTTCTAATGGAAATTCTTGCAGGTTATCTATTAATCCCTGCTCTAAATCTTTCTCTAAAAATTTTTTATTCTCTTTTAAATTTTTAAAATTATAGGGGCCTATCCTTTGCACTGCAAGGTGTTGAATAATATTGTGGTGCATAAAGGAACATACAGGAACATACTGTAGAGATTTTGTGCCTATTTCATTTAAAAGCGTTAATCAAGAGAATTGCATGTTGAATATTGTCGAAAAGATGTTAGTATAGAGACATGCCTTCACTTGAATACAGCAAACATTCAAAAAGTGCTTGTTGTTTATATAAAATGCAAGTAGGCAAATAAAACATATAAAAGGAGAAAAACTAATGAAGAAGAATTTTTTAAGAAAAATAATAACAGCAGTTATTGCAGCTACAACAATTGGTAGTTTCTCACCACTCGGAGTATCTGCAGCAACTTTTGATTCAAATATAAATAATTATTACAATACAATTGCAAATAACGTTTTAAATATAGGTTGGGTTATGAATGACGGTAAATGGTCTTACTTTGATAATTCAGGAATAATGCAAACAGGAGTTATTAAAATTAATGGTAAAACTTATTGTTTAAACCAATCAGGTATAATGGAAATGGGAAAAGTTATAGTAAATAATGAAGCTTATACAACTAATTCAGATGGACAAATTACTGGAAATAAAGCTCCAGTTGTTGATAAAGTATTTGATTCAAATAATAATATAGTTAAAAATAATAATAAAACTTCTACAGTAAGTACTTCAAATAGTAATCAAGGAACAACTACGAACACTGGAAGTACTACTAACATAGAAAGCACTACTAAGAATACAATTAATACAAATAATAGTACAAACACAAATAATATAGACAGTAACAAAGATACAAGTAATACTTCTACAAGTGCAAATTCAGTTGATGTACAGGGGTTACCTAAATTGCCAGCAAATTATTCAATAAATGTACAAGCTTCTGCTGAGCAAAAAATTCTTGAATTAATGAATGCAAAAAGATCAGAAGCTGGTCTTAATCCACTTACTATGGATAATACATTAGTACAAGTAGCAAGATATAAAAGTAACAATATGATACAAAACAACTTCTTTGACCACACAAATCCAGATGGAACTAAGTGGACAAACTGGTTACAAGCAATAGGATATAAATATACTACAGCAGGAGAAAATATTGCATACAATACTAGTGATCCAGTTGAATTATTTAATCAATGGTGGAATTCACCAGGTCATAGAGCAAATATGATGAATGCTTCATATACTAAAGTTGGTATGGGAGTAATCTACGGAAACGGTAAATATATGGGAACACAGGAATTCTCAAATTAATTATCTATAAAATTAAAGAGACTAGTTACTTAATTATAATTTAGTAACTAGTCTCAAAAAATTTGTTTTGCAGGATTTCCCGTTGTTAAATCCGTGATTTTATTTTTCTCCATTGTAGTTTCGCTCTTCATCTTATTTTCTCTCTAATTTAAACATTCCATCAAAATCTTTTCTTTTTTAATTTTAATATATTACAACATCATGAAAATTTATATTCTTAGAGAAATTAAGGACGAGCAGGAAGAAAATCATTTGAAAGATTCATTAAATATAGGTGATGAATTTATTAGAGGCAATTATTTAAAATGGTTAGAAAAAAATAAATAAAACATGAAGTTAAAATTCTTCCTTATTTTTAAGGATACGTGGATAATTTGTATAGTACTGTACAAACTAACTCTGTAAAAATACTATGCAAGGAGGTATTTTAATGACAAAAGATAGCCAACCAGATAATAAAATAGCAAGAATGGAAAAATGTAATTATCAAACTCCAATAACTGAAGAAGGGCATAACCATAATCCTAATGCAAAACATAAGTCTATAAAGAATGAGGGATTTAAAAGTCAACATTTTAACAGATTTGGTAATTAAATATCTTAATCCAAAATGTAACCAAGTGAAAATTCACTTGGTTACATTTTACGTTCAAATATTTCCATACCAATAGTTTTAAGTTTTGGCTCTGGAAGTATTGGCTTTAAAATTTATAAACTAAAAAGTTTCTTTATTTCTTCATACTTTTCATGGGTAAGTAGAGCATCTTTTTCTGTATTCTTAAGTTTAACCACATAGGTCCATCTTCCATATGGATAGATTTTTGTGATTAATGATAGATTTATAATATATGATTTGTGACTTCTAAAAAATTGAGTATTATCTAGTTTTTCCTCTATGTCAGATAAAGAAATAGATGTGGTGAAGCTATCTGTTTTTGTATATATAACAGTAGAGCTGTCCTCTCTTTGTACTAGCACGATTTCCTTTGTATCCACAAAGCTTATGCCTTCTTTATTTTTTATCATAAGCTTATCCAAGCCTTTTTCATGCTTTATTATCTTATCTATACCATCTCCATAGTTAGGTTTATTGAGCTTTTTTATTCTATCTAAAGTTTGCATTACTCTTTCTATTTTGAAGGGTTTAATCAAATAATCAAAAGCATATAACTGAAATGCATCAGACATATATTCCGCGTGGGCTGTTGCAAAAATAATTATAGTCTTGGGATCTATATCTGTTAACCTTTTAGCACAATCTATACCACTACATCCAGGCATTTGAACATCAAGGAACACCACCTCAGGGTGGTGCTCCTTAAATATGATTATAGCCTCTTCTCCATTATCTGTATCTCCCACAACCTCAAAACCACCAGATTTATCTAATATTTTTTCAATTATGGTTCTCATTCCTTTTTCATCATCAACTATAAGCACTTTTATATCCATAGCAAAATTCTCCTAATTTTTAAAATCTTCTTTTTTTTCTAGTTTTACTTCTTGGCTTTCCAACTATTTCTGAAAGTATAATCGCCTGCTGAAGTCTAACACATGTTAGCTCCTGGGTAATAGAATCTATTACCCCTTGTGTCTCACAAGAAGTATCTTGTTGTTTATTATCGTAACCATTACTTTTATTATCATTATAAGACTTACTCTCTTCTATAGGAACACTTTCATTAATTTCTTTATTGCTATTTTTATCCTCTGCATAAATACTATTATCCATACCATTATTTAAATCAATGTTATTTGAATATTTAAAATCCGTACTTTTTCCAGTATTATTTGATAGGGACATAGGATCTATCAGAATCTTTGCAGCAATCTTTAATAGCTCAATAGTATCATTATATTTCATATTTTCCACTCTCCTAGGAGACTATTTTTTATCGCTCTTTTCGTTATCTACAGTAGTCAAAGCTTGATTTTTATTTCCTGCATTAGAAATTGAGCTTCTCATACTTGTATCTGCAATAACATTTTGCATATCATAATAGTCCATTATTCCAAGCTTTCCTTCTCTAAGTGCATAAGCCATTGCTCTTGGTACTTCTGCTTCTGCTTCTACAACAGCAGCTCTCATTTCTTGTTCCTTAGCTACCGCCATTGCTCTTCTCTCTTCAGCTTTAGCTCGTGCTATGTTTTTATCAGCTTCTGCTTGAAGCGTTTGAAGTTGAGCTCCTATATTTCTTCCTACATCTACGTCTGCTATATCTATAGACAGAATCTCGAAGGCTGTACCTGCATCTAAGCCTTTATTTAATACGGTTTTTGAAATAGCATCTGGATTTTCTAATACTATCTTATAACTATTAGAAGAACCAACTGTAGTTACTATACCTTCACCAACTCTGGCTAAAATAGTTGCTTCTCCAGCTCCTCCGACTAACCTTTCAAGATTAGCTCTAACTGTAACTCTAGCTTTAACTAGAAGTTCTATACCATCCTTTGCAACTGCTGAAACATTTGGCGTTTCAATTACTCTTGGATTAACACTCATTTTAACTGCTTCTAAAACATCTCTACCTGCTAAATCAATAGCAGCTGCCTTTTCAAAATGTAAGTCTATGTCAGCTCTATGGGCTGCAATCAATGCATTTACTACATTATCTACATTCCCTCCAGCTAAATAGTGGGCTTCTAATTGATTAACATTTAATCCCATACCAGCCTTTGTTGATTTTATAAGTGGAATTACTATTTTAGAAGGTACAACTCTTCTTAATCTCATACCAACTAAATTGAATATACTTACTTTAACATTAGCTGCTAAAGATGATACCCATAATCCTAGTGGTACAAATGTAAGAAATACACTAATTAAACATACTACTGCTATAACTACTATAAATATAAAAAAATAAGAATTCATTAATAATCTCTCCTTTAAATATTATTTTTTATGAGGAAACTCGACTCGTATACACTCGCTGAGTAAGTGACTCACACCAAATCATTTTCCAATGAGGTTAACGCCCTTTGGTTGTTAACTAAGTTCGAGGAACCAAATATAAAATTTGGACTCTCACTTATCACTTATCACTTACCTACTTAACCTTTTTAACTAATAACTTTACTCCGCTAACTTTAAATATCTCAACCTTAGTGCCAATGGAAACATACTCCCCGTCAGAAATCACATCAAACTTAACTCCATCTATATCTACAGAACCTGCTGGTCTTAAGTCTGTAATTGCAATTCCTTTTTTTCCGAGTAGATAATCTAAATCTGAAGAGCTAATATATCCATGTTCTTTCTTTTGTTCATTTAATAGTATTAATGGCTTGAACAATTTTCCTTTTGTAAAAAACGTTAGAACCACACCTAGCATAGTCCCTAGTACAGCTAAGATTGCTAGTGCCATAACTAATGCTTGCGCAAAATTTTGAGCTGTTAATACTACTGCCAGTATTAAACATATAGCTCCTACAAATCCTGGCACTCCGAATCCAGGAATATGCATTTCTAAAAATACCAACCCTAAGCCTATAATTAGAAGTAAAACTGTTAGAACTGTCATATTAGGTAAAAATACACTCATTTTTTGCACCTCCCTCCTTACTATATAACTATAATAGTACTAATAATAAATCTTGGTAATACAAAACTTCTAAACTATACACTTTTAAAACCCAAATGTCCTTTATAGGTCTTTTGGTATAACTATTTCAAAGGATGTCATTTTCTCATCTGATGTAACTGCTACTGTGCCATAAAATGTTTCAACAATTTCCTTAACTATAGCAAGCCCCATCCCCTCTCCCTTACCCTCTTTAGTTGTAAATCCCTCTTTAAATATGTTATCTATAATTTCTTTAGGTATATTATAACCATTATTTGATATATTTATCCTTATGTTCAGCACGTCTTCTGCAAATTCAACAAGCATATACCTATTATCAGGCTTTAGCTTTAAAGCAAATATAGCATTATCTATTATGTTGCCTACCACTCTACAAAACTCCCATGGTTCCATATTAAGATGTTTTAAATCGCTTTTTATTTCTAATTCCATCTCTATTTCATTTTTTTCTGCCATTTGTAACTTTGCCTGAAGTAGTGCATTTACCGCTGGTTTTGAAGTTTTTAAAGCCTTACTAATTCTTACTATATCTTTATAGACAGGCTCTATATAGTTTCTTGCCTCATCAAACTCCTCAAGTTCCATCAATGAGTAAATAACCTGAATATGGTTTAAATAATCATGTCTTTGAGTTCTTAAAGTTTTATTAAATCCCTCAAGATCCTTTATGGTATCTATTAAATTATTACTGCCCTTTTTAAATAAAAGATTATAAAATATGATTCCTGTAATAATGCTGTTAATACCTATGCTTATAGCTATAACATAAATAATAAAATTTCCCTCAATCATATAAGGATTTTTGTTTTTGTAATAAATAAATAGTGTTATAAACACCACTTGTATTAAG
>Ga0302165_10000973_pt1 | contig 10083 bp, 8 predicted proteins | sample I_Fen_E3_2_FD_193499 | JGI IMG/M metagenome (GOLD analysis project Ga0302165, IMG submission 193499) | Peat permafrost microbial communities from Stordalen Mire near Abisko, Sweden - I_Fen_E3_2 | ecosystem: Environmental > Terrestrial > Soil > Wetlands > Permafrost | place: Sweden: Abisko... | reverse complement strand
CATGGGGTAGGTTAACAGCTTACAAATGCACTCCGTTAGCTTAAACAGTCTAACCACAGTTACATTAAGTAATATGTGTTCTGAATAAATGAAACACAAAAGCAAATCGGCATTAGACATGCTAAAAAAATATCCTCTACAATTACATTATCAAGAAAAATTCATTCAAACTCGCACTGCTTTTTGTGCTTTCAAAATCAAATATTTTTCACAGAAGAACCTCACGAAACTACATAAATGTATTTTTACTCGCTCAAACGAGTACTTTTTAACTACTCTTTCGATTCAATATTCTTAAATATTACATTAAAGTGGGTTTATTTGCCATTTATCCCAAAAACTATCTGATATTATTTTCGGACAGGAACTACCAATATGAAACTTTAATAGTCATTGCAGCATATTATTGTAACCATAATGCAAAAAATACAAACAAAATGAAACTGAAGAAAATTATTTCCCATAATTTTAAAGCGAATCTATTGCAGGTAATGACATTTTGATTATTTTTGCAACGTATTCAAATCAATATGATATATCATTTGAATAATAAATTACTTTTTGTCAATGCAAAACACAATATTGCTGACAGTACATAAAACTAAACAAACATTTTTTTAATCAATAATTAATAATTAAATTTTTTTAGGTATGAAAAAAATTAAACTCTTAGCAATCTGCGCGATTGCATTGTTATCAACAGTGAGCGTTAAAGCTCAGTTTGCAACAGGTGCTGACATTGTAACGTCTTATATATGGCGTGGTATTCCTCAGGAAGGATCAAACGGAGGAACTCCAAACGTACAACCTTATGCATCTTTCACAACCGGTGCCTTAACTCTTGGTTCATGGGCTTCAGGTAGTTTTTCAGGAAATGTGAAAGAAGTTGACTTGTATGCCACTTATGCAATTTCAAGCAAATTTGCTTTAACACTTACTGACTACTACTACAATTTTGCTTCTCAACCAAATTATTTCAAATACAGCGGTGGTACCGGTCACGTATTTGAAGGCACACTTGCTTACACCGGAACAGCATTCAGCGCATCGGTGAACACCATGTTTGCAGGAGCAGATAAATTGGCAAACGGTGACAATGCACTTTCAACTTATTTCGAATTAGGTTATCAAATCGCCCCTGTTGCTAAAATATTCCTGGGTGGATCATTAGCCAATAGCGGAACTTATGGCACTACCGGCTTTGGTATTACCAATTTGGGTATAAAAGTAAGCAAATCAATAGTTATTACCGACAAATTCAGTCTTCCTGTTTATGCTATTGTTGGAGCAAACCCTTATGCTAAAAGCACATTCTTCGTAGCAGGTGTTACATTGTAAGAACCCGCATTACATTATTAGAAAATAGGTATCGAAATATATTCATTTAAAATTAAAGTTATGAGTAAAAACTTAAGACACACAGTTCGGACAGATTATTTTTCTAAGTTTATAGAAAACATATCTAAGCCAAAAGATTGGAAGCTTTTTGCTACACTCTTCGTTGGGAAAATGTTAGGATTAGCCGCAGTAATTGCAGCCATGATACTCCTTCCGGGTTTAATTTCAGGAACTTCAGCTCATGCTGCAGAAGTTTATACAGCTCACGAAACAGCCGTTATCAATTCTATAAATACAGTTTGGACACTCGTAGCAGCAGCTTTGGTATTTGGTATGCAAGCAGGTTTCGTAATGCTCGAAGCAGGTTTTGCCCGCAAACGTGAAACTGTAAATATCTTAGTAGAATGTGCTTTAGATACAGCCATTTGTGGTGTTTCATTCTGGGCTATCGGTTACGCATTTATGTTTGGTGCAGGTAATGCTTTCATTGGAACTCAATACTTCTTCTTACAAGATGCTCCTGCAACTTACGGTTCAACAGGTGTAGCTATTTTAGCACACTGGATTTTCCAATTTGCTTTTGCTGACACTGCTTCTACTATTACTTCCGGAGCGATGATCGGACGTACAAGTTTCCGTGGTGATATCATTTACAGTATATTTGTTACTGCATTTATCTATCCAATCGTTGGTCACTGGGCATGGGGTCCTGATGGATTCTTAGCATTAATGGGAACTCCTGGTCACTTCTTACCTACATTAGGTCAAGGCTTCCGCGACTTTGCCGGATCTACAGTAGTTCACACCATTGGTGGTATGGTTTCACTAGCCGGTGCAATTGTATTAGGACCACGTATCGGTCGTATATTCTTACGTGACAACAAAGAAAAAGGTGGTTTACCTGCTGCTCACAGCTTACCTTTAGCTACAATTGGAGCATTCTTATTGTGGTTTGGTTGGTACGGTTTTAATCCGGGTAGTACTCTTTCAGGCATGGATTACGAAGGAATCGGACGTGTTGCTGCAAACACTACACTTGCCGCTTGTACAGGCTCTTTAGCTGCTATGTTATGCGCTCTTTGGATTGGACCTTTTAAAGGTAAATTTGATACAGGCTTTGCATTGAACGGTATGTTGGCCGGTTTGGTTGCTATTACTTGTCCTTGCTATTGGGTATCTCCTTTTGGATCAGTTATTATTGGAATTGTTGCCGGAATAGTTGTATTTGGAGGAGTATATCTTTTGGAATATCTTAGAATTGATGATCCTGTAGGTGCAGTATCAGTTCACGGTTTTGCCGGAATCTGGGGAACATTATCACTTGGTTTATTTGCGAGCGGACAATATGGAGTAACAGGTCCTTTTGGAGCAGACAATAGTGCACCAAATATCGTTAAAGGTCTTTTCTACGGAGGAGGATGGGATGTACTGAAAGCCCAAGCAATTGGTAGCTTTACCATTACTGCAGCCACATTAATTCTTTCATTCATTGTAATGTTCGCTGTAAGCAAACTACCATATCCATTTAAATTGCGTGTTGAGCCGGAAGGTGAAACCGGACCTGGCGGACTTGATGTATTTGAACATGGCGCTGAAGCTTACAATTAATAGATAAACATTTGATTATAAAGAGAAGTATTACGTACTTTACAGTTGAAACAGTTAAACATCTATAAAGCAGTAATATTTCTCAATCAAATAAAATATTTTTGTAAGAAATTATCATCAATAAGTTATTAAATATCTAATTTATTTTTATTATGAAAAAAATAGAAGCAATTATCAGACGCTCAAAATTCGAAGAAGTAAAAGCTGCATTACATGCAATTGATATCGATTTCTTTACTTATTCTGAAACATTTGGAGTGGGTAACGAAAAAAAGAGAAAAGAAGTTTTACGTGGTTCATCGGATACTGAATTTATTTCCCGATTGACTTTATCAATAGTTGTACGTGATATAAATCTACAGAAAACCATCGATTGTCTTTTGGAAAAGGCTTATACAGGTGAAGTTGGAGATGGAAAGATTTTTGTATCAACCATCGATGAGTCATACAGAATCCGCACCAAAGAAAGCGGAGATGAATCGCTTTACATGAAATAGTAATTTTAAGAGAGACTCATATCTTCAAGGAAATACGAGTCTCTCAAATTACTTTTAATATTTTTGGAACTTTCTGTGATGGTAATTATGTTGCAAATAACTTATTTACAGTAACAAAGTTCCATTTCTTATTCAGTTTCAAATATATATTTTCCTAAGAAAATATATTAAACTCAAACACGGTGAAACTGCTTACAACTAATCGTGTGTTTTTTAGTTTTATTGTTTCAAGCAGGCTACTTCGTGAGAAATGGCCTGCTTTCTTTTTATATCTAAATGTCAGCTCACAAATCATTGATTAACTATTTACACTTCGTAAACAAACACTTGAATCAGCATAAAACGCCTAAACAGCTTTCATATTGCGAAAATTTAAATAATATTATTTGTCAATCAATAATTCATTTTTTCTACCTATATGTAATATTTACAAAGAATTTCACACCTTTATGTAACTTTTTTTTATTATTTCTGTCATTTTGCTTTGATGTTTTAGAATAAAAATATACTTTTGCACCCGAATTACTCAAAAATCATGTCCATTTTCAGGTAATTCTACAACAAAGGTTCAACCTTCGGTCCAAAAAAAGCATAAATTAAATTTCAAAAACAGATAGTTCAATTAAAATCACTAAACAAAAAAAAAGAAAAAAGCATGAAGAAAATTGAAGCAATTATTCGCACCTCTAAATTTGGTGAAGTAAGAGATGCTCTTCGCGAAGTAGGTATTGACTTCTTTTCATACTGGGATGCGACCGGTGTCGGAAATGAAATTGAAAAAGCTGAACATTCATACAGAGGCACTGTGTATGACACAAGTTACATTTCACGTCAACTATTAACAATTGTTGTTCGGGATGTAAATGTTCAAAAAACCGTAGATGCAATACTTAAAGCCGCAAAGACAGGCGTAGTTGGAGACGGAAAGATCTTCGTTTCAGATATAATAGAGTCTTATCGCATAAGAAACGATGAAAAAGGCGACACTTCATTATACAACAAAGAAGATTAATTTTCAAATCACTTATTTTCAATCAACTAAATTTAGAAAAAATATATATGAAAAGATATTTCGTGCTTATTATGCTAATGCTAATGACAGCAGCTGCTTCAACCTATATACATGCTGAAAAAGCTGCTGACCCAAGTGGATCAACCACAGGAACAATTACTAACGTTACAGCAAAAACTGCGGGAAAACCAACTCTGGAAGAAATTGGCGCTGAAGTAGGACACAACAAAATAGCCACAAACATGGTTTGGCTTTTGCTTTGCGGATTTCTGGTTTTCTTCATGCAGGCTGGATTTGCATTAGTTGAAACAGGCTTTACAAGAGCTAAAAATGTTTCTCACACAATGGCTATGAACTTATTTGTCTATCCGGCAGGGATGTTAGCATTTTACGCCTGTGGATTTGCTATTATGTTTGGCGGAGTTGGAGCTCTGGGTACTTTAGGCGGCTTTGATGGACTAAATCAAGAAGTTAGTATATCAGTTCTTGGACACACTTTCGGACTATTCGGAACAAAAGGCTTTTTTATGAATGGAATGACCGATGTTGCCGTACTAGGATTCTTTGTTTTTCAGGTTGTTTTTATGGATGCAGCAGCAACTATTCCAACAGGAGCTATGGCCGAACGTTGGAAATTTGCATCATTTGCTATATTCGGATTTATCGTTGGTGGATTAATTTATCCGATTTTCGGAAACTGGGTATGGGGCGGTGGCTGGTTAGCTACCTTAGGAAGCAACTTTGGATTTGGTCACGGACACGTCGATTTTGCAGGGTCTTCGGTAGTACACTTAACCGGTGGAGTCCTGGCTTTTGTTGGTGCTAAAATGATTGGAGCCCGTATTGGGAAATACAACAGAGATGGTTCTCCAAATGCAATTCCCGGACACAATATTCCAATGGCAGTTTTAGGGACATTAATCCTTGCATTTGGCTGGTTTGGATTTAACTCTGGGTCAACACTCGCAGGAGCAGACTTAAGATTCACTATAGTCGCTTTTAACACAATGATTGCTTCATGCGGGGGTGCCTTAGTTTCAACTTTGTGGATGTGGTTCAGCAGAAGCAAAAAACCCGATGTAAGTATGATGTGTAACGGACTTTTAGCAGGCTTGGTAGCTATTACAGCTCCTTGTGCTTTTGTTTCGCCATTCGGCGCATTAGTTATCGGACTTATTTCGGGTGTTATTGTTGTTGAAGTTGCATTTTTCGTAGAAAGAAAATTGAAAATAGATGATCCTGTTGGAGCAATAGCCGTTCACGGTGCAAATGGTATTTGGGGATGTCTTGCTCTTGGTTTATTTGCCGATGGAACTTACGGAGATGGTCTAAACGGTGTTACAGGAACTGTTACCGGTCTTTTTTACGGAGGAGGATTTGGTCAGTTTATTGCCGAATTTATTGGAGTTGCTACTAATTTAATTTTTGTAGGTATATCAGGCTGGATAGTATTTAAATTACTCGACATAGTAATTGGCAACAGAGTAAAACCTGAAGTTGAATTATCAGGATTGGATGTTCCTGAAATGGGTGTTGAGGGTTATTCAGGAGTTAAATTAGATAAAAATTCAGAAACTCCATTATCAAGATAACGAAGTGCCTTTCCAAGGCTTACAAAATTATAAATTCATAATTAGATATTATTTGATTGCAAACAATCAACATCATCCTAAACACGATGATACTGCTTATAACTAATCGTGTGTTTTTTTAATTCTATTGTTTCAGACAGGCTGTTTCGTGAGAAATGGCCTGTTTATTTAAAGAGACAAATACATATTACCACACCGCCACTTAACAGAAAATGACCAACTAAACTCACCGGATAAAAGTAAGGGATTAATTATCAAGACAGAAATTTGAAAAATTATATGTATTTTTGACAAACAACAAATACGACTTTAATTCCAACCGTTTATCAAAACTCAAATTATAGAATGAAAGATATTTTCGATATACCTTTCTGGTGTTCAATCCCCTTTATTGCAATGCTTCTGGCTATTGCAACAGGACCGCTTATAGCAGAAAAGTGGTGGGGTCAGAATAAAAACAAACTTCTTGTGTCTCTTCTTTTAAGTATTCCTGTAACTATATATATGTTGGCAAACGGACTTTCAGAGAATCTCCTTGAAACAATCCTATCTGATTATGTTCCCTTTATAATTTTGCTTGGATCATTATTTATCATTACAGGAGGCATCCATCTTTCGGGGGACATTAAAGCCACTCCACTAAACAACGCATTATTCTTAGGGGTCGGTTATATACTGGCATCAATTATGGGCACAACCGGAGCTGCCATGCTTCTTATCCGACCTGTAATTGCAACAAACTCAGAACGAAAATACACCACACATACAATACTATTTTTTATTGCAGCAGTAGCTAACTGTGGCGGACTTTTAACACCGATAGGAGATCCACCCTTGTTTATGCTTTACCTTCGCGGAGCAGAATTCTCCTGGTTTCTGAATTTATTTCCCGAATGGATTTTTACAGGCACTTTACTACTTCTCGTTTACTATTTTGTCGACAGATATCATTACAAAAAAGAAGATTGGGTAAATCTGGCAGAAGATTCTATTCAGGTAAAACCAATTCGCGTAACAGGAAACATCAACTTTTTATTTTTAATAGGAGTTGTAATTGCAGTTGCATTTATCAACAAAGGAAATATTACTCAAATGGGTGAAGAGACTGCTTCAATTTGGTTGAAGCACCTTCGTGAAATAGTACTGATAATACTTACCGTCCTGTCTTTATATTGCACAAAGGCAGAAGTTCGCAAAAAGAACAAATTCTCGTGGGAACCTATCACTGAGGTTGCTTATCTTTTTCTGGGTATATTTATAACTATGTCACCAACATTAATTTGGTTGGCAAAAAATGCAGGAAGCTTCGGAGTTACCGAACCCTGGCAGTTTCTATACGCATCCGGTATACTGAGTTCTTTTTTAGACAACACTCCTACTGCCGTTGCTTTCTATGATTTAGCCCATGGTTTAGTCAACAGCGGACTACCTGTATCATTATCAGGCGCAACGATGGTAGCCGGAATTCCGGAAATTCTATTAAGAGCTATTTGTGTAGGTGCAGTATTTTTTGGAGCTATGACTTATATAGGTAACGGACCAAACTTTATGGTAAAATCTATTGCTGAAGAAAGCGGCATCAAAATGCCGGGCTTCTTTGCATACATGTTGAAATTCTCTCTGATTGTCCTACTACCTATCTACATCTTAGTTCAACTAATCTTCGTATAAAATCGTCTGGAAATAAATCAAATAAAATAAAAATAATAAAACTCTTTATATTGAATTAGAACGAACAGCTAATAACAATTTTTAAATAATCGTAAAATTCAACAAACCCAAAAAGGTCTTTCATAATGAAAGACCTTTTTTATGCATGAGTTTATTATTTACCAGAAAAACGCGCATCTAAATGTAAGTTTTTGACACTATTATCAAACTTTTATATACATAAATGTAGATTTAGAACAAATAGTCTTACATATATGTACTTTTTAAGATTCAATATTATCATTTTGTTTTGAAGATTCAAATTAAAACTGTACTTTTGCGCCAATAATTGCAATTTGACATGCAAAATTTGTAATTCAAACCATTTTGAGCACACAACACACATATATTCTTACATTAATGTAACGAATTGAATTTATTAGAAACATATCAAAACTAACAAACACAACAAAAGCAGTTATGAAAAAAATTGAAGCAATTATCCGAAAATCAAAATTTGAAGATGCGAAACAGGCATTATATGATGCAGGCATCGAATGGTTCTCTTATTGGGACATAACCGGATTAGGAAAATCTACTGAAGAACAAATAGTAAGAGGTCAGGTTTTTCAATCAAGCTACATTCATCGCAGAATGCTTTCTATCGTTGTTCGGGATGTCAATCTCGAAAAAACGGTTAATGCAATTCTGGACTCGGCCTGGACGGGCGAGACCGGGGATGGAAAAATCTTTATTTACGACATTGAAGATACCTACCGCATTCGTACACGCGAATCAGGTTCAGACGCATTGTATAATAAAGAACAAGGTGAAGAATCCAAATAGTCAACAAAAAAAAGAGAATCAGAAAAATGAAGAAAAATATTTTGCTTACAATATCTGCTTTAGCGTTGCTAAGCACCAAATTATCAGCTCAAACAACAGCACCAACAATAAATTCAGGCGACACGGCATGGATGATCGTTGCGACTGCTTTTGTATTACTAATGTCCATCCCCGGTTTAGCTTTATTTTATGGCGGTTTGGTTCGTCGCAAAAACGTATTAAACGTTTTTATGCAAATATTCATTTTAGTTGCTGTTATAAGCATAGAATGGGTAGTGGTCGGCTATAGCAATGCATTTGGTTCTAACTCAATCAACATTTTGAAACCTTTTATTGGAGGATTCGATTGGGCATTTTTAAACAACATTGGCATTGGTGATTTAAGCCCTTATTTTATTTCTCACTCACAAATGGGACTCAATGGAACAACCGTAGGTACCATACCGCACATCGTATTTATCATGTTTCAATGTATGTTTGCGGTTATTACTCCAGCTTTAATCGTAGGAGCATTTGCCGAACGCATTAATTTCAAAGGTTTTTTAATTTTCTCTGTGCTTTGGTCAGTATTCATCTACAACCCGGTTGCGCACTGGGTTTGGGCTAGCGATGGTTGGTTGCTTAAACTTGGAGCACTGGATTTTGCAGGTGGTACCGTGGTACATATTAACGCTGGTGTAGCTGCAATTGTTACAGCTATCATGCTTGGAAAACGCCGCGATTACAAAGGACACGCTATACCTGCCCACAACATTACTTATGTGGTTATGGGTGCAGGATTACTTTGGGTCGGTTGGTTTGGATTTAACGCCGGTAGCGGTTTAGCTGCCGATGGACTAGCCGGAAATGCACTTATGGTGACACATATAGCAGCCGCGACAGCTGCATTAACATGGGCACTTCTTGATTGGATTATAGACAAACGTCCAACAGTTGTAGGTATCAGCACCGGAGCGGTAGGTGGTCTAGTTGCTATCACACCAGCAGCAGGATTCGTGGGAATTCCCGGAGCATTAGTTATTGGAGTCATGGTGTCTTTGGTGTGTTTTTGCATGGTGGCCTACGTAAAACCAAGATTGGGATATGACGATTCACTTGATGCTTTTGGTGTTCACGGTGTAGGAGGTATTTTAGGAGCAATATTAACTGGCGTATTAGCATCGCCATTTATTCAATCATCTTATAGCGGAGCTATTTACGGAAACTTTCACCAACTATGGATACAGCTTCTGGCCGTAGGTGTTACAATAATTTTCTCAGGTATCGGAACATTTATACTGTTTAAACTTGTCGATAAATTCGTAGGATTACGCGCCTCAGATAAACATGAAGCGATTGGGCTGGATGAAACACAACATGGCGAAACAGCTTATAATAATTTCGACTAATAGCAAGAAAAAAACTCAAAAGTTTTTTCCCTGTTAAGAAGTTTTTATACAATTATTAATTACAATTATATTTCACAAAAAAACAGGCTATTCATCAATAGAATAGCCTGTTACAACACTAAACAAAACAAAACCACTGCTCAATCCTAACG
>Ga0302165_10000971_pt1 | contig 10093 bp, 4 predicted proteins | sample I_Fen_E3_2_FD_193499 | JGI IMG/M metagenome (GOLD analysis project Ga0302165, IMG submission 193499) | Peat permafrost microbial communities from Stordalen Mire near Abisko, Sweden - I_Fen_E3_2 | ecosystem: Environmental > Terrestrial > Soil > Wetlands > Permafrost | place: Sweden: Abisko... | reverse complement strand
ATTTACAGTCCTTGCACAAACATCACATTTTTCGTACTTTTGTGCCACTTTTCAGTTCAACACACCATCAGCTCAACGATAACAACTTTATGGAAAAAATTATCATCCTCGATTTCGGTTCACAAACCACACAATTAATTGCTCGTCGCTTACGCGAGCTCAATGAATATTGCGAAATTCTACCTTACAACAAGTTTCCCGAACAAACCGATAATATCAAAGGAGTTATTCTTTCCGGAAGTCCGTTTTCGGTATACGATCCCACAGCATTTAAAACAGACTTAAGCTCTATCCGCGGAAAATTTCCCGTATTAGGTATCTGTTACGGTGCGCAGTTTATGGCTTTTACTTCCGGCGGCAATGTAGAATCAGCAGGATCGCGCGAATATGGTCGCGCTAATCTTTCATTTATCGACCCGAATGATGCTTTACTGAAAGGTATTAAGTCCGGCTCACAAATATGGATGTCACACGGTGACTCTATCACCCGGATTCCTGATACATTTAAAAAGATTGCCAGTACCGACGATGTGGAGCTGGCGGCTTTTCACATCGAAGGTGAACAAACCTGGGGCGTACAGTTTCACCCCGAAGTATTTCACACCATCGACGGAACCACCTTATTGGATAATTTCCTCAACATTTGCGAATGTTCTAAGGAATGGTCACCAGCCTCGTTTGTAGAAAGCACAGTAGCCGATCTGAAAAAGCAATTGGGCAATGACAAAGTGGTGCTAGCTCTCTCTGGTGGTGTCGATTCATCGGTAGCTGCCGTATTGCTCAACAGAGCCATTGGCAAAAACCTTACCTGTGTTTTTGTCGATCATGGTTTACTCCGCAAAAATGAGTTTGAAAATGTAATGAAAGATTACGAGCACCTTGGTTTGAACGTAATCGGAGTAAACGTAAAAGAGCGTTTCTACAAAGCGCTGGCAGGTGTTTCCGACCCGGAAAAGAAACGTAAGATCATCGGTTCAGGCTTTATCGATATATTCGACGAAGAAGCTCATAAAATAAAAGATGTAAAATGGTTAGCGCAGGGCACCATTTATCCCGATATTATCGAATCACTATCTATTACTGGGACGGTGATTAAATCGCACCACAATGTGGGCGGACTCCCCGAGAAAATGAATCTGAAGCTTTGTGAACCTTTACGCTTACTTTTCAAAGATGAAGTACGCCGCGTAGGGGGGCAGCTTGGCATGATGCATCACCTTATCAAACGTCAACCTTTTCCAGGACCGGGGTTGGCAGTGCGCATTCTAGGTGATATTACCGCTGAAAAAGTACGTATTCTGCAAGAAGCCGACGACATTTTCATCAGTGGACTGCGCGAATGGAATCTATACGACAAAGTTTGGCAAGCGGGGGTTATTCTGCTTCCTGTGCAATCGGTTGGTGTAATGGGCGACGAACGTACGTACGAAAACGCTGTTGCACTCCGCGCCGTAACTTCTACCGATGCCATGACAGCTGACTGGGCACAACTTCCTTACGAGTTCCTGGCCAAAATGTCAAACGAAATTATCAATAAAGTGAAAGGTGTAAACCGGGTAGTATACGATATTAGCTCTAAACCACCCGCAACTATTGAGTGGGAATAATGATACTTCACGATATTAGCCTTCGGCGTTATTTATACTTCGTATGATATTAGCCTCCGGCGTTATTAGCTTCGCGATATTTATTGTTATTGCGCAATATTTATTGTTATTCATTGAATAATTTCAAAGTGCAGTCTTAGTTTCTAAGATTGCACTTTGTGTATTCAGTAATTTGAGGTTAACTTTGCACTTCAATTATAAATTGTGCATTATCCATTATGAATTATGTTGATTGATACCCATTCCCATATATATTCCGAAGAATTTGATGCCGATCGCACAGAAGTTATTCTACGTGCCAAAGAAGCAGGTATCCAGCAAATCATCCTGCCAAATTGCGACAGCAGTACATTACAACCAATGCTGGCTTTGGAAGCTGAATATCCCGATTACTGCTATGCTGCAATTGGCTTACATCCAACCAGTGTAAAAGAAGATTACGAAACCGAACTGGCTTTGGTAAAGTCAGAACTGGAGCGCCGGAGCTATATTGCCGTGGGCGAAATAGGTATTGATTTGTATTGGGACAAAACTTTTCTGGATCAACAAACAAAAGCATTTCAACAGCAAATCGACTGGGCACTGGAGTATAAGTTACCTGTGATCATTCATACCCGCGATTCATTCCGCGAAACCATGAATGCCTTAGCACCATATAAAAACAGTGAACTTAAAGGAGTGTTTCATAGTTTCACAGGTAGCATTGAGCAGGCGCAGGAAATTATAAACTTCGGAGGATTTTTACTGGGCATCAACGGTATTGTTACATTCAAAAACTCCGGTTTGGCTGCTGTAGTATCGCAAATCGACCTTAGGCACATCCTGCTCGAAACAGATTCACCTTACCTCACACCCGCTCCACACCGCGGCAAACGCAATGAAAGTGCCTACGTGCAACTCGTTGCTAATAAACTAGCTGAAGTGTACAATTGTTCTATAGAAGATATAGACCGCCAAACGACCCAAAATGCGAAAAACTTATTCTCAATTTAATTCTGCCATTCTTCAATCTTAATTTTCGTATCTCGGTTTATTTTTATACATTTGCGCTTCCAAAAAATACGGAGAGGTGCTCGAGTGGTTGAAGAGGTACGCCTGGAAAGCGTATATACCCCTAAAGGGTATCGAGAGTTCGAATCTCTTCCTCTCCGCAAAAAAAGAGAAGCTGACAGTAAATTGTCAGCTTCTCTTTTTTCTTTTACATCTGGTGAAACAACTGGTAATCCCTATTTACCATATGCATGCTGTCTATAATATGCTTTTGATTGTAAATAACGTAAAATCAATACATCTTAATTGAGAATAATCGTTTTTTCTATCCAGCAAATCAGCCGTGTCTCAAAACCAGCTATCGATTTGTACGGATTATTTCAAATTCTTATTGCACCATCAGGTAAACAATCTATCACCTTAACAACGACGGGCAACCTTCCGCCTGCTACAATCCTGTTTATAGGGCATGCAACAAAAACACCTGTCTGAATACCCGAATATTTCGAATCTATATTTTAGCTCCTATATTATACAATCTAGTCATTACATTATATAATGGAGTCATTACATTATATAATGGAGTCATTACATTATACAATCTAGCTATTACATTATACAATCTAGTTCTTACATTATATAATGGAGTCATTACATTATACAATCTAGCTATCACATTATACAATCTAGCTCTTACATTATACAATCTAGTTCTTACATTATACAATCTAGCTATTACATTATACAATGTAACTATTACTTTATACAATGCAACCCTTACATTGTATAATGTACGTTCTTCTAACCAGTTTGTACTAGTTTGCGTACAAACTATAATCTATTTATTATCAATGTTTTTTAGTTCAACAGATGTATAGCTAAATTGCTAGCTTATTGTTCTGGTTTGAATATTCACTGATATACTTTCCTTCTGACAGGACATACAACGAAGAGCATCCCCGGTCTATGTTTTTAGATTCGTTTTTCCCGAACAGGTATGGATACCATCCTGTATTTTATTGAGGAAAATGCTGTATGCCTAATAACAATCAAAAACAAGTTGCTGTGATTTACCATTGATAAGCAATCAAATCAGGACTAAATTATGCATTCAAGATTGCTTTTGTATAAGTTAACATTACAAATAATCCCTATTTACCATATAAAACACCTGATGCCTGAATAATAGCTGCTATTTCAACAGCATCATTCCTATTCGTGCTGTATGGAGTTCTGATTTTGAAGTATGAACCTTCCTGAATTATAAAAACCGGAACTGACAAGATTGATTGTATTTTATCTACAAGATGTTGTGATTTAAATCTGGCTTTGAATACCCCTAACTGGACACAATACTTGCCATTATCATTTCGGATTATCATTTCTTTCGAATCCCCTTTATAAGATAGAATCAAATTTTGTAACAATAGATTATCCAGATTTACATTATTGGCATGCAGTACAGCATTTCCATAGGGAACTTCAGACTTACTTTTCTTACCTTTATCTATCTGACACCGACTGGCACTAACACCTTTATTGATTAAGTATTCCCGAATCAGACTTGCACGCAAATCACTTAAAATCTCTGAACGATCATTCGCATCATCCTGAGCTGTTATCTGAAGGATAATTGATGGATTTGTTGACAGAACATGTATCAGTTCATTCAATATATAGTGATACTGAGACTCTATATTAAACCCACCGGTGGAGAATCGTATCGGAAATTTGTATTTTGAACTTAAATCTGGAGTCTGGCTTTTCTTCAAATCAGGAGCCTGGTTTTTCTTCAGAAACGGAATAGCGTCGTCTTTAGACAAATTTAATTTATCACAGTTATCAAAGAAGTCTATAGGTAGTTCGTTTATATCAATTTGTTCACCATCGCTGAATTGATCCAGATCTATATTGTCTTTCTGATATTTTTGAATATCTGTATTGCCAGTAACCTTCACCTCCGTACGACGATTCACCTGATGATCTCTCTCGCTACAGGGTACTCCATCAGCACAACGATTAAGTAGGAATCGCTTTCCATAGCCTTTCGCAGTGACTCTATTTGAATCAATGCCATGTTCTACCAAATATGCAACCACTGATTCTGCCCGTCTTTGTGACAACCTATCGTTATACTCAAATGTACCGCGACTATCAGTATGTGAACCCAATTCAACCCGAATTGGATAGATTTTAAGAAGCGTAATTAAACTATCCAAAATAGGTTTTGCATCGGCTCGAATGTCCCATTTATCAAAATTATAATGTATATTATTCAGTTTCCAACGATCATTAATCTTAAGTATACGCCGTCTCAGCATTAGGTTTTGCATCACTCGCGAAACTGTGTCAGTAGTTTGAGATGTATCGCTTAAACCAGCAGAAGCATGGTCGTTTTGTATTTGTTTTTCCAACAACAGATCCCGCATATTTTTCATAACAGTATCCTCTTGTTGCTGTATGCTAAATGAGTTATCTTCCAGACAATCATTTGTCATTCCCTTTTTCACTGCTTTAAGAATAATTTTATCTGATGAAGCCACTATAAAATGATATTTTCCATCTCTGCCAGTCTTAGCTATAGTTACTCTATTTGTCCTCTTATTCCACAGAAAAACAGTAGCACCGGCAATTGGCTCGTTCGTTTTCAATTCAACGATTTTACCTGATATATAGCGCATTTTCTTCGATTCATATGTTCGAAGATCATTCGGACTACCTGATACAGAACTCACCTTATCTGATTCCTGTGTTTGAATACCAGATGTATTACCTGACACATAACGAATCTGATCTGGGTTCTGCGTTTGAATACCAACTGTGCTACCTGATATATAATCTATTCTCTGACGATTTTGATACTGAAAACTGTATAAATTATCATCGTTATTCAGTCGGTCGGATGAGAAAAAACCGGTCATACCGGTATTGTCCTGTGTCCAGCCGAAATCATCGGCCGAACTGTTTATTGGATAACTCAGATGTTCAGGTTCGCCATCGCCCAACAGAGCATCTTTAAGTGGTATCCTATAAATATCCAACCCTCCCAATCCTGGTCTGGCATCACTACTGAAATACAAATAACCATCAGATGTGATACTTGGAAAAACTTCGTTTCCCACCGTATTAATATTCCAATCAAATGCTTCCGGCACACTCCATTCATGTGTTTTGGTATTACGTAAAGCGTAATATAAATCCATCTTTCCTCTTCCGCCGGCTTTATCGCTGCAGAAAACAAGCGTATTCCCATCTCTACTTACGGCCGGTAGCATGGCGGAGTATGATTCATCATCCCCGAACGGAAGAGCATGGATATTATTGATCTTGTTTGAAGAATAAATTCCTTCCATCAAACGAACACGATTTATATTATTTTTACTTTGAGTATAATTGGCTGAAAAGTAAACGTGCGAATTGCTATCAAAAGCAATACCGGTAATATTAAAGTCTATTTTTTCCAGTCCTTTTACCACAGAGCCCAGCGTATCCTTACTCTCATCCCACATATAGCGTCTGTCCGTCATAAAGTACAATTCCGATTCCATATCTTTAGCATCAGCGCCTTCATACTGTCGGGCAAATGATTTTGATACAACTTCCTTGCTTGCCTTTTTCGTAAGAGACGGAGTTGGATTAAGAGCAGTGATCGGTTCTGTTTTGATTTTGTGTAATGCTATTTTGTGCAAACGGGTATAACAGGATTCATCCCAAAGTGAAACTTGTTTTTTGACCGACAAAGGTTTATTACTACTAAAAAATAATACAGTATCTACCAACACGGGGGAATAATCGCGGTAAGGAGTATTAATATTTAGAAAGCCGATTTCCCAATTTAGAGAATCTCTCTTTAATGATTCAAGTCTTAAACGACTATTATATACTCCCCCCTTTGCTTTATATCCTTTTACATCCTGCAGCCAGTCGGCAGCCTCTTTATACATTCCGTGACGGGCATACAGTTCTCCAATCCGCACCTTTTGTACTTCGGTTGCACCTTCTTTCCCGTTTTTAAACAATAGTTTGTACACCCTCAAGGCATTGTCATTGGCTCTAATCTGGCAATAACAATCGGCCAGCTTTGGCAACACAGTTTCCGGGTGACTTGCATCTACGCTCAGGTAGCTCTCGTAATCTCTGGCTGCAATAGAATATCTCGCGTTTTCATATTCGGCATTTGCCCGTTGTAAAATGACGAGTGCTTTAGAACGACTTATTTTTGCTGTAGTGCTCTGAGAATAAACAGGATTTGCCCACGGCATCAACAAGCCAAGAGTCAGTATACATAGTAGGGTTTTCTTTTTAGTTTTCATTCAGGTATAAGCGTTTTTATAATTCATAGTTCATAATTTATAATTCATAATTGTGAACCAATGTCGTTTAGTTAGTCACACAGAATACACAGATTTTACAGAATCTGTAAAGTTGATTTGATTATTGTATTTTGATAATATGCATTTTAAATGAAATTTCTATTCTGTTTTTTTCGTCTAATCCGTGTATTCTGTGTGCGAATCTTTATCTAAACAACATTGAATTGTGAACTATGAATTGTGAACTATGAATTATGAACTATGAATTATGAACTATGAATTATGAACTATGAATTATGAATTATGAATTATGAATTATGAATTATGAATTTTCAATAATATCTGGGCGACAAGATGGGTATATATTTGGGCAGGTTAAACTCATACCGCAGCATTAGCTCGTGAGATCCTCCAACATTATAGGTTTTAAGACCCGAAATAGTATAATCATAAGCGTAACCAAGCCTGAGTTTAGGTGATAGCTGGATTTCAAACATACCCACCAAGGCATCACCAGGACGATAACTAACTCCAAATCCAAGATTATTCTGAAACCATGCATTCATATTTATATCCAGAGCAGGAGCCGATCCTCGTACTGCCTTGATTAGAATTGATGGTTTCAACTTAATACCCTCCGAAGCATCAAAAATATATCCACCTGTAAGGAAATAGTGGTTATTGGCAGAGGTTGAATGCAGGGTATTATTTATGTCTACTTTTGTCTTTAGTAATGCAGGCATGGAAAATCCTATATACATATTCTCGGCATTAAATAACAGACCAAATCCTACTGTCGGCAGTATTATATTAATATCCTGTTCAAACAACGGATCATTAGGACTTGTAGTGGTGGCTTTTGAATAGGCAGCACGATAATTCAAAGCTCCTCCACTCAACCCAAAAGTCAAAGTAGAGTAGGATAATTTGAGCTTATACGAATAAAAGCCCTGAAAACCGGTAGTGGATTCAATTCCAAGCCGGTCGTCGTAAAGCTGAAGTCCGTAACCAACGTTACTATCCACATTCCGCCTGTCCCACGATAAAGTTCCTGTCTTGGGGGCACCATCAACACCTACCCACTGCATGCGGTATAGGAGCGTCACATTGTCGCCCCCATAATTACCTGCATAAGCCGGATTCAGGTTTAGCATATTAAACATGTATTGCGAATACATCGGTTCCTGTTGTGCTTGGAGCGAATTGCCCGCAAACAATAAACAAAAACCGAGTACCGATATTAGCTTCGAAAACCTTAGCTTAATATGGAAGCCAGAAATAGATATGTAATTCATAATTCAAAATTCATAATTCATAATTAACCATTGATCGTTCATCATCGATAATTCATCATTTATGATTTATCATTTATGATTTATCATTTATGATTTATCATTTATGATTTATCATTTATGATTTATCATTTATGATTTATCATTTATGATTTATCATTCATCTTTGATCATTGATTATTGATCGTTCATCATTAATCATCGATAATTCATAATTCATAATTCATAATTCATCATTCATCATTCATCATTGATCGTTCATCATCGATAATTCATCGTCCATCTTTTATGATTTATCATTCATCATTGATCATTCATCATTGATCGTTCATCATCGATAATTCATCGTCCATCATTTATGGTTTATCATTGATCGTTCATCGTTCATCATCGATAATTCATCATTTATGATTTATCATTCATCTTTGATCATTGATTATTGATCGTTCATCATTCATCATTCATCATCGATAATTCATCATTTATGATTTATCGTTCATCGTTCATCATTAATCATTGATCATTGATCATTAATCGTTAATCGTTAATCGTTAATCATTGATTACGGGCGACGTAAACTGATATATTTTACGTTTTTATTTACGACTTCGCCGGTTGCTATTTTTATTTGCTTATATACACAGTAATATGTGCCGGTTATCAGTTCTTTGCCCAAAAAGGTTCCCAGACCTTTACCATCCCAGTCATTTTGATAATCACTACTCTTGTACACCAATACTCCCCAACGGTTATATACTTCCAAATCAATTTTGGTTGACACAGTATGGGTAATGACAAACTTGTCGTTTACACCGTCTCCATTCGGCGAGAAACCATCCGGGATAAACATGGTTATTTCGGGCAAAACAGTTGCAGTTGGCTCGGCTACGCTTGTAGTCACATTTCCATCGGTGCCAATACCCGTGAAATAGATAGTCTTCCCATTAGTAGCCAAGATTTGACCCGAGAAAAATGCCTGATTGGATACAATCAAGGTATCTGATTGACCATCCGGATTAACCCGTACTTCCATCTGTATTGAATCACGGGCATTCACTGCAAGCGTTCCACCGGCAAGCAGGGTTTTGATAACGGTAGACCCATTGTAAGATCCATTTGCAACCAGTTGCCCGGAAGCCATCAGGCTTGTAACGGTGTAGGTACAATTTTTCGCCGTAAACACATCATCCAGATTATCTTCTACCTGAACTGAATCAATGGGCGCCGGCGTATCATTATACAGCGATATGGTATATTTCCAGGTAAAGCTTCCGTCGTTGCTGGCAACCGGTTTCGATGCTGTTTTGACTATTTCCGGCAAGGGTTGCACAACAATAATCAAATTGGCACCTACTGTATTTTTATCTGTATCTGTTGCCGTATAACTAATTACAGGTACAGTTCCATCGTAATTTAAAACCGGGGTAAACGTATAGGCTCCGTTGGAAGCCACGGTTATGGTGCCTACAGTTGGGATAGTGAGAGTTGAGCCCGGTTGACCGGTAATCCCCCCCACACTAAAGCTGGTTAAAGTAAGTCTGTTACCCTCAAAAACTGAATCATTACTCAACACATTGCCGCTAACCGGATGATCTTCCAGGGTACTTGCGCTATCGTTCATTGCCACCGAAGTAACGCTATAAGAGGCTAATGTAAATACTCCATAGCCGGTTGCATTAGCCGTAACGGTTCCCGATGTAAAATTACCCGTGGTAGATACATTGCCTTCGGTTATCCACTTGCTACCATTCCAGCGGACAATTCGGATTTTATGAAGATCGGACGGCACACTTGCACTCGTTTTTGTTGCATCCCAACTCAGCGTAAGTTGTACATCAGAACTTCCTGCCGTACGATTCAACACCCAATACTCCTTATCACTCACTTGCAG
>Ga0302165_10000964_pt1 | contig 10125 bp, 7 predicted proteins | sample I_Fen_E3_2_FD_193499 | JGI IMG/M metagenome (GOLD analysis project Ga0302165, IMG submission 193499) | Peat permafrost microbial communities from Stordalen Mire near Abisko, Sweden - I_Fen_E3_2 | ecosystem: Environmental > Terrestrial > Soil > Wetlands > Permafrost | place: Sweden: Abisko... | reverse complement strand
ATTGCATTAAAGATTGATCAAACGTTAACTCAAGATTCAACAGGAACAATGGCATATCTTCAATTAGAAGCTATGGGAATAGATAGAGTAAAGACTAAGAAATCTGTAGCATTTATAGATCATAATATGTTACAACAAGGTTTTGAAAATGCAGATGATCATAAGTTTATTCAAACGGTAGCATCTAAGTATGGAGTATATTTCTCAAAACCAGGTAATGGAATATGTCATCAAATATTTTTAGAAAGATTTTCAACACCAGGAGATACATTAATAGGATCTGATAGCCATACACCAACAGCAGGTGGTGTTGGTATGCTTGCTATGGGTGCAGGTGGATTAGACGTTGCTCTTGCTATGGGAGGCGGAGCTTACAACATTAATACTCCAAAGGTAGTTAAGATTGAACTTATAGGAAAATTAAAAAAGATGGTAGCAGCTAAAGATGTTATTCTTGAAGTTTTAAGAGTATTAACTGTTAAAGGCGGAGTCGGTAAAGTTTTTGAATATGCTGGTGAAGGCGTTAAAACACTTTCAGTTCCAGAAAGAGCTACTATAACTAATATGGGAGCTGAACTTGGAGCTACAACTTCAATTTTCCCAAGTGATGAAAGAACTTTAGAATTCTTTAAGGCTCAAGGAAGAGAAGAGGATTGGATAGAATTTAAGCCAGATGCAGATGCTACATATGATGAAGTAGTAACAATCAACTTAGATGAGTTAACTCCACTTACAGCTAAACCACATAGCCCAGACAATGTAGCTAAGGTTAGCGAAGTTGGTGAGATTAAAGTTGATCAAGTAGTTATAGGAAGTTGTACTAACTCTTCTTATGAAGATTTAATGAAGGTTGCTAAGATATTAAAGGGTAATAAAGTTCATCCAAATATTAGCTTAGTAATTGGACCAGGATCAAGACAAGTTATGGAGATGATGGCTAGAAATGGTGCATTAGCAGATATAATCAGTGCTGGAGCAAGAATACTTGAGAATGGTTGTGGACCATGTATTGGTATGGGCCAATCACCTGGAACAGATGCAATTTCACTTAGAACTGTAAATAGAAATTTCTATGGTAGAAGTGGAACATTATCAGCACAAATATATATAGTAAGTCCTGAAACTGCTGCAGTTTCAGCTATAAATGGAGTTCTAACTGATCCAAGAGAAGTGGATGTAGATTTAACAATAGATATGCCTAAGGAATTCTTAATAGATGATTCAATGATTTTAGCACCAGCACCAACTAATGCTGAGGTTGAAGTTGTTAGAGGGCCAAATATTAAGCCATTCCCAGTAAGTGAGCCATTAGCTGAAGAATTAGATGGTAAAGTATTAATAAAGGTTGAAGATAATATTACAACAGATCATATTATGCCTTCAAATTCGAAATTATTACCATTTAGATCAAACATACCTTATCTTGCAGAATTCTGCTTTAATACAGTAGATACAGAATTCCCTAAGAGAGCTAAGGAATATAACGGTGGATTTATAATTGCTGGAGGAAACTACGGTCAAGGTTCAAGTAGAGAACATGCAGCCTTAGCACCATTATACTTAGGAGTTAAAGCTGTTATAGCTAAATCATTTGCAAGAATCCATAAGGCTAATTTAATAAACAATGGAATAGTTCCAATAGAATTTAAGAATGAAGCTGATTATGATAGCATTGATTTAGTAGATGACTTAAAGATGGAAAATATTCAAGCTGCTTTAGAATTAGGCGTAGTTAAAGTAAAGAACTTAACTAAAGGAACTGAATTTGAAGCAACAATTGATTTGACAGAAAAAGAAATTGCAGTTATTAGAGAAGGCGGAAGACTTAACTATGTAAAGGCAAATGCTTAATTAAAATAGAGTAATTAAATAAAACAGTATAATGTTAAAAAGCGCAGGAGTTCATTAATTTTGAATTCTTGTGCTTTTTTGAAGTATTTAATTTGAGGATTAGAGGAATTATTAGATATTATAATTTGTAAATGTATTTATAGTTAAGTTATAATTAATAAATGAAAGAAATTTTTAGAATGATAATAGATAAATTAGTTAGAAAGAGGTCATTATTATGGGAAATACTATAAGACTATCTGGAATAGCATATGAAAGTTTAGTTAATGGACCAGGCATGAGAAGAGTATTTTTTGCTCAAGGATGCAAGCATAATTGCAAAGGATGCTTTAATTCTGATACTCATGACTTTGCTAGTGGTGAAGAAAGAGAGTTAGATGAATTAATAAAATACACATTAGATAATCCTATTTTAAGAGGAGTTACATTTAGTGGCGGAGACCCATGGGAGCAAGCTGATAAATTTGCTTATATGGCAAAGGCATTTAAAGAAAATGGGTTAAATGTTTGGAGTTATACAGGATATACTTATGAGTACATAATGGAAAATAAGGATAAAAGAGTAGGTTGGAATGATTTATTAAGTAATATTGACGTACTTGTAGATGGAAGATTTGATGAAGATAAACAACAGGATGGACTTAAATTTAGAGGATCAACAAATCAAAGGTTAATAGATGTTAAAGAAAGCTTAAGGTTAAATGAAATAATTATAATAGATTTATAAGCTTATAATTTTTAATATATTTGAAATAATAAACTTATAGATTAATCCACAGAAATATGAATTAAACTTATATATCTGTGGATTATTTATAATGGTATGTGGATAGAATTAAAGTTTTGGTGAATTACAATTTGAATATGATTAAGAAGGGAGAATCTAAATGTCAATTTTAGATAAAGAGTTTTATAAACAAGGAGCATTAATTTTAGCCAAAGAACTTTTGGGAAAGACTCTTGTAAGGACTATTAAAAATGTAACTTTAAAAGGTAAAATTGTTGAAACAGAAGCTTATATAGGAGAAATAGATAAGGCATCTCATGCTTATAATGGAAGAAGAACTGAAAGAACAGAGCCTTTGTTTAGAGAAGGTGGGATTTCATATGTATACTTTATTTATGGGAAATATCATTGTTTTAATGTTATAAGTGGGCTTGAAAACAAAGGAGAAGGAGTTTTAATAAGAGCACTAGAGCCATTAAATGAATTTGATTATCTTGGAAAAAAAAGATTTAATCAAAATTATGAGAAGCTATCAGAAGCAAAGAAAAAAGCAATTGCAAATGGTCCTTCAAAATTATGTATGGCATTTTCAATAGATAAATCACAAAATTACATGAAGCTCTATGAAAAAGGAGATTTTTATATAGAAGACAGCAAAGATGAAAAATTTGATGTAGTTGAAACTACAAGAATTGGTATTGAATATGCAGAAGAAGCTATAGATTTTCCTTGGAGATTTTACATAAAAGATAATAAGTATATTTCTAAAAAATAACTGTTTCAATTTATTTGGGATAGTTATTTTTTGATTAGTGAAATTCAATAAAAACGTTAAAAATTAAACACTCAAACCATCAAAAGAGCACATATTATTAAAGAGTAGGTGCTCTTTTTACTTAAAGTAAGGAATTATAATATATAATATATCTTTCATAAAATTGCCTCAATCGATTATTATATCAAGCTGTATACTGAGATTATCAATTTTTACTTTATATTAAGAAGGTTCTTATAGTTCGTATCGTATACTGGTTATAACTATTGAAATCTCATCTATTAAATTGATTTCTTTGTTAATTGTATCAATTTTAGAACTATTAAGGATTTTTACAATAGGTCTTAGTGGAAAGTTTGGTATAGTTTCTTGAACTATAGCGACATCACCATTACTAAGATCAACTAAGGTTCCTTTCGAAAAAGGAATTACTATTTTACAAAAAGTATTAACTAAATCATAATCAAACATCGTACCTGCATTAGACATTAAATACTCCAAAACATCACTTGGAAACATTGCTTTCTTATTAGGTCTACCTGTGGATAAAGCATCATATGCATTAGCAATGCTTACGATTTTGCTTAAAGTATTTATCTCATCATTAATTAATTTATTAGGACAACCTAATCCATCAGGTCTTTCATGATGTTGAAGTGCTATTATTTTACTATTGGCACTTAAGTTATAAGAATCTGATAAATATTTGTATCCGAGACTTGAATGTTGTTGTAGTATTGAAGTTTCTTCTAATGTTAGTTCTGTTTCCTTCATAAGAATTTCCTTGGAAATAAATGATTTTCCAACATCATGAAGCAAGGCTCCAATACAAAGATATTGCAATTGCCTCTTAGGTAACTTTAAAGCTGTACCAAGAACAAGTGATATTACAGCAACATTTACAGAATGAGAATAAACATAATTATCCATACTTCGTATGTCTACTAGTGAAAGCAACACACTTTTGTTGTCTAATACATTTTCAATTAAATCTTCAGCCATGTTTTCAATATTATTAAAATATACTGATTCTTTTTTTGAAAACTTATCAGCCACAGTAAGCCTATTTATATTAGAAAAAGCTTCTTTTATTGTAAAAATTGCTTTTTGTCTTAACTCAGGCTTAATAACATCTTCTATTTCTTCAGAGCTATATTCATCAATTATATATATTGATAAAATATTAATATCTTTTATTTTAGATATAATTCCTTCGCTTAGAATTACACCGGATCTTACTAATATTCTGCCATCAATATCATATAAAGTTTTACTAATAATTGTATTTGGTTTTACACATTCAATTGGAACTAATCTCATAATTATCTTCTCCTCAAGTTTTTGGTTTTAAATAATACAATTTATAACATAATTCGTAGCGAATTTATTAGACATAATAGTAGTATATCAGTAAAATTAGTCTATTTGTAGTATTATAGATAAAATATATATTATTTATACGATATATTGTAAAATTATGAATATAATGCTATGAATTAGAGGGTTATTAATGACATTAAGTTTATTTGTATTTTATAAGTTGTAAAATAGCATTAAAAAAATATATCAAGGAATAGAGGATATATTCAATTAACGTGAACTCGAAACAAATATTTTAGAATATTGGTTGGATTTTTGCGCAAAAAGACTCCACCTAAAATTCTAAAGGAATATTTTTACAAATTAAATAGTAAATTATCTAATTTTAAAGATGGTTTTTTTGGTAAAAACGAGTATGCAGCTATTCCTGCAACTAGGTTTACCAAAAAGTTTAGTGGCTTTCTATGCCTTGAATGTTCTATTTGGCAGATATTTTTTAGAAAATCATTTACAGATTCAATTACAGCTCTTTTTCGTAAAATAACTTTATCACATAAATTCATAAGTTTATTTTTCATATTCTTTTTAATTTTAGTAACAAGAGTTATTCCATTTGAAAATAAGCTATCAAATACTTTTTGAGATATGTATCCTTTATCTGCAAATAATTTACCGAAAAGCTCTCTACTGAGAGGTTCGATTACGCTTAAATTACGATCATCTACATTTCCAGATGTTATACAGAATGATAAAATTTCACCTTTATCGTTAATAACAAGATGTAATTTAAAACCATAAAACCATCCAGTTGAACTTTTACCTCTTTTTGCTAGACCTTTAAAAACCTTATTGCAATGTATTCTATGGCTATCACATACATCAAGGGTTGTAGAATCAATAAAACTTATTCCTGTACACTTGCTAGTTTTAAATTTTAAAGTGTATAATAAAAGAGGAAATAGAGAGTATTCCATTAATTCTAAAAAGCGATTATAGCTTACAGCTTTAGGAAAATATTTTCTATAAAGTCCTTGAATACACTCAATATAGTATGATTTAAAGGTTCTAAAATTTGAAAGATGAAAATGTACTACAATAGACATTACTTCACTTAAGCACATAGAACTTTTAGGAAATTCATACTTACTTTCAGTATTTTCAATTAATAGGCTGGTTTTTAAATATTGATCATACTCTTTACAAAAATCGTCTATATCACAAAATATTGAAATTAATAAATCTTGCATATGGAAAAAGAGAGGCAAATTGATTTTGCCCCTCTTTTTACCCATTGTAGAATAATATCACCAATATTATTCTATAGAAAATAATAATATAACACAGATTAATATGTGTTGAATATTAAACCTGTTAGAACTCGCTAGTTCCTGGAGTTCTAGGGAATGGTATTACATCTCTGATGTTTGTCATGCCAGTTATATACATGATTAATCTTTCAAAGCCTAAACCAAAGCCTGCATGTTTAGTTTCTCCATATTTTCTTAGTTCCAAGTACCACCAGTAATCTTCTTCGTTTAAGTTTAATTCAGCCATTCTGTCTTTTAAGACATCTAATCTTTCTTCTCTTTGGCTACCACCTATTATTTCTCCGATTCCTGGTACTAAAAGGTCTGTGGCTGCAACTGTTTTGTTATCATCATTCATTCTCATATAGAATGCTTTTATTTCTTTAGGATAATCTGTTACAAAAAGAGGCTTTTTAAAGTGTTCTTCAGTAAGATATCTTTCATGCTCTGTTTGTAAGTCAATACCCCAAGCTACAGGATAGTCGAATTGATTTCTACATTTTTGTAAGATTCCAACAGCTTCTGTATAAGTAACTTTAGCAAAATCTGATGAAACTACATGATTTAATCTTTCTAATAAGCTTTTATCAACAAATTGATTAAAGAATTCTATTTCTTCAGGACATTCATCAATAACATATTGAATAACATACTTAAGCATGCTTTCTGCAAGTTCCATATCATCTTGTAAATCTGCAAAAGCAATTTCAGGTTCAATCATCCAGAACTCAGCAGCATGTCTTGTTGTATTAGAATTTTCAGCTCTAAAAGTTGGTCCAAAAGTGTAGACATTTCTAAAAGCCAAAGCAAAGCATTCAGCATTTAATTGACCAGAAACAGTAAGGTTAGTTTCTTTGCCAAAGAAATCTTTACTATAATCGATGCTTCCATCCTTATTTAACTCAGGAGCTTTAGGATCAAGAGTTGTTACTCTAAACATTTCTCCAGCACCTTCACAATCACTACCAGTTATTATTGGAGTATGTGTGTATACAAAATTTTGTTCTTGGAAGAATTTATGTATAGCAAAGGCAGCAACAGAACGCACTCTAAAAGTTGCTGAAAAAGCATTTGTTCTAGGTCTCAAATGAGCTATTGTTCTCAAATACTCAAAAGTATGTCTTTTCTTTTGAAGAGGATAATCAGAGTTTGACATTCCTTCAATAATAATTTCTTTTGATTGAATTTCAAAAGGTTGTTTTGCATCAGGTGTAGCAACTAATGTACCTACAACAGAAATTGAACAATTGATAGGTAATTTTGATATTTCTTTAAAATTGTCTAATTTATCATCAAAAACTACTTGGATATTTTTAAAGAAAGAACCGTCATTAACTTCTATAAATCCAAAAGCATTAGATGCTCTTAAAGTTCTTATCCAACCGGATATTGTTAGTTCCTTTGATAGAAAATCATCGGTATTTCTATAAAGGCTTCTAATTAAAATTGATTTTGCCATATTATATGACCTCCATTTTATAAATATTATTATAGTCAAAACACAAATTTATGAAAAAAATTTTTCATTTTAAAAGTTAGGTCATATAAAAGAAAATAACAAATCAAAAACGAAAAATAGGTTAGCGTAATGAATTGTTATTTTTTGGAACATGCCTAATTTAATATTCTACTAGGTTTAATATTAAATAGATTTTACAATACTTTATTAGCTAATGCAACTAAAGTAACCCCTAAGGGCCCTTGTTTACTCTAATCCATTCTCAAAACTATGGATTAATTCTTTTGGGAAATCTAGGATGGTCATATCTTTGACGATTTTGTTAAATTCATAAGGAATTTCTTTTATTTGAACCTTCATTCCTTCTTGCTTATTAATATTTAAAATACAATAAGTGATGTTTGGACGACCAATCTTAGATTTGCCAATACTACCACAATTTACATAGACTTTATTAGCAAATTCCTTTATTCCAGGTATATGAGTATGTGCACAAATCAATACATCTGAACTAATAGAATTCATGATATTAAGAGTATTATCTCCATCTTTAAAAAGATATTCATTAATTTTATTAGGACTTCCGTGGACAAACAATAAATTTTTATTTGCAATATTTAAGGTTATTGTTGAAGGTAAATTTTCAAGAAAAATTCTATTTTCTTCTCTCAATTCATGAACAGCCCAAGGAAGAGAGAAACTATTAATAGGAGTTTCTCTTATATAAGAATATTCATTGTCAACAACTGAACTATCATAATTGCCTTTTATGCAAAGAATATTTCTGCTTCTAATGATTGAAATTACTTCATTAGGATGAGGGCCATAACCAACTAAATCACCTAAGCAAATGATTGTATCAACTTTTTCATTATCAATATCTTCTAAAACATTCATAAGAGCATACACATTAGCATGAATATCTGAAATTACTGCTATTTTCATAAGTATTCCTCCTAAATTATTTAGTCAAGTTATTAAAATAGCTTATTTAAACTTCTAAATATTTTTCTCCAACAATAACTACATCACCAGCACCTACTGTTAATAATAAATCACCAGAAGTAAGTTTTGACTTAATATAATTTAATGCTTCATCATGTGAATGAACATTAGTACATGCGATACCTTTGCTTCTTATAGCATCTCCAAGTTCATCAGAAGATACAAGTCCAGTATCTTTTTCACGAGCAGCATATATATCCATTAATATTAGCTCATCAGTATCGCTAAAACAGTCTGTAAATTCATCAAATAAAGATTTTGTTCTAGTATAAGTATGAGGTTGGAAAATACAATAAGTTTTATTATGATTAATTTGTTTTGCAGTACTTAATGTAGCTTTAATTTCTGTAGGATGATGAGCATAATCATCTATGACAGTAACTCCATTTAGTTCACCCTTATACTCAAATCTCTTATGAGCTCCCTTACATTTTGATAAGCCTTCAATTATATTGTCATTAGAAATATTAAATATAAGAGAAACACAAATTGAGGCAAGAGCATTTAATATACTATGCTTACCTGGAACAGTTAAAGTAAGAGAAAATAAGTTTTTATTGTCTTTATATACATCAAAAGTTGCACAACCGTCTTTATTGAAGACAATATTTTTAGCAATCACATCTGCAGTTTCATCAAAACCATAGCTTAAAGTATTGCAATCTACTTTTGATAGAATTTCTTTAACTCTAAAATCATCAGAATATCCTACAAGATAGCCATCATTAGGAATAAGTTTAGAGAATTTTAAGAAAGTATCAGCAATCTCATCTATATCTTTATAACAATCTAAGTGGTCTGCATCAATATTTAAGATTACACCTACGTATGGGAAAAATTTCAAAAATGAACGCTTATATTCACAAGCTTCAGTTAAAAAATATTCACTATTACCTATTCTAAAGTTTCCATCAATTATATCTAATTCTCCACCTACTAAAATAGTGGGGTCTAAATTACCAGCAAGTGTAACATGAGAAAGCATAGATGTACATGTAGTTTTCCCATGAGTACCTGAGACAGCTACATTATATTTATGGCCCTTCATAATTTCACCTAAGAATTCAGCTCTGTCCATTAGTGAAATATTTTTTTCTTGAGCTTCTAAAAGTTCAGGATTATCAGAGGGTATTGCAGCAGTATAGACTACTAAATCTACATTTTTAATATTTTCGCTTCTATGGCCTATGTAAATTTCAGCACCTGAAGCTTTTAATTTCTCAACAATTGTAGAATTTTTAAAATCTGAACCAGATACCTTGAATCCACTATTTAATAAAACAGCAGCAAGCCCACTCATACTGATTCCGCCTATACCAATAAAATGAATTTTCTTATCTTTATCTTTTATAAAATCGAAAGACAAACAATCAACTCCTTTTTAATTAATAAAACCAAAGTATTAATATATTTTTTTAAAAACTTAATTAAATTCTTTAGTTTTATACTTTAACTATAATTATATACATTTTTCTAAAAATCAACCATAGGAAAAAATAAATACATAATATTTATATGAAAATTTATCATATTTGAGAATAAGTTAGAAATATATACATTAACATTATAATTAAAAATATTGATATTAACTTAAATTTAGCATAAAATATGAATATTAAAGCGATTTAATATAAAAAAATTCGTGTAGGTGATTAAAATGGAGAAATTTACGAGAAATAAA
>Ga0302165_10000961_pt1 | contig 10134 bp, 9 predicted proteins | sample I_Fen_E3_2_FD_193499 | JGI IMG/M metagenome (GOLD analysis project Ga0302165, IMG submission 193499) | Peat permafrost microbial communities from Stordalen Mire near Abisko, Sweden - I_Fen_E3_2 | ecosystem: Environmental > Terrestrial > Soil > Wetlands > Permafrost | place: Sweden: Abisko... | reverse complement strand
AGAGATAAAAACAAAATCATTGAACATAAAAATGAAGAATATGAATTGGAATTAGCGAGGGGACAGGATCTGGATTCTTTGATTATAAAATATGAGAGCTTTGAAAAATTAACATTTGAATTAGTAAATGATTTTATTTCGTTGATTGAAATTGGTGAGATACAAAAAGAAAATAAACAAAAAGATGAAAAACAAAAGAATAATCCAGTCCAAGATGGAATCAATGAACAGGATTCAGTAGGAGATAATACACAAGAAATTATCATTCACTGGAACATTTGACGTCCATTTGGTATATTGATAATATATCCATAGCGATAGGAGCAAAGGTCAATGACAAGATTTATTGTTAAAAATGTATTTTTATTGAGTAATGAAAAGGAAAGAATAAGCAAAATAAAAAGAATTATTATTGAACAGATCAACAGAAATCAATGTTAAGATATTGGAAGAAAGTGTGTAGAAGTACTAGGCACCCATGTGGCAGGAATCATTGCTGGAAGTGGAATTGCCTCTAAAGGAAAGTATACTGGAATTGCACCTAAAACCAATTTGATCGCAATCAAGGTTTTGGATAAAAATGGAAATGGTAAAATTAAAAGTGTCCTGAGTGGTTTGCAATGGGTATTAAAAAACAAAGAAAAGTATAATATTAGGATCTTGAATATTTCTTTTGGAACTTCGCCTAATAAGGAACTAAATGAGGATTCTATATTGATTAAAGGTGTTGATTCCGTCTGGGATAATGGAATTGTTGTAATTACTGCCGCTGGAAATAACGGCCCAGATAAATGCAGCGTTACAGTCCCTGGAATTAGTAGAAAGGTTATAACCGTTGGTGCGTATGATGATGTGGAATACAAGGATGAAAGGGGTGTCATAAAAAAGCATTATTCAGGAAGAGGACCAACAGAAAATTGTATCATTAAGCCAGAGATTGTGGCGCCTGGTTCAGACATCATCTCATGCCTAAACTCAAATAATGGATACTCAATTAAAAGTGGTACGTCTATGGCAGCACCTATATGCAGTGGAGCAATTGCATTACTATTAGAAAAATATCCAGAATTGACACCAAAGGATGTTAAGATGCGTTTGCACGATAGAGCGGTGAAAATTCATATTCCAGCTAATCAGCAAGGATGGGGGATGTTGGATGTAAAACGGTTACTCAGTAATTGAGAAATCAATGTGGTGTGTTTAAAATAGTATTATTAATTGATTATAACAATTGCTGCATTAAAGCGGAGCAGGTTATAACAGATGAAGCAGCAATATTTCCAATTTACCAAAAAGGTAGTGCATTTTTATTAAAGTCAAATGTAACTGTACAAAAGAGCATTAATGATCTACCATTATGGTGGACAGCAGACGTTAATTAACATTTAATAAAATAAGCTTCGCTCTCCATTAATAGTAGAGAGTTGAAGCTTATTTTTACTGATTTAATTAGAATTGGAAGGAAGTAGCAGATGAATGAAAATAGGATTTTACAAGTATTAAATTATTTACAAGAAAAAAATATAACGCAAGCAATTGTAACAGACCCAGTGTCTATATACTATCTCACTGGAATAAAGATATCTCCGGCAGAAAGATTTTTTGCATTATATCTTAATACAAATGGACAGAATAAAATAATATTAAATAGATTATTTCAAGTTCCAGAAGATTTATTGATAGAAAAAATATGGTATTTTGATGGTGAAGATGCCATAAAATTAATATATGAGCATATTGATCATAATTTGGTGCTTGGGGTAGATAAGGAATGTAAAGCGGAATTCCTTTTGAAATTAATCGATTTAAAGGCTGCGAAGGCATATGTGAATGCTTCTTTTGCAGTTGATATTGCTAGGTCAAAGAAAGACATCCAAGAGATTGAAACTATGAAACTATCTTCAAATATTAATGACAAAGTCATAAATGAGATTAAAAAAATTATTCATGAAAATATAACAGAAATTGAGTTGAGTGAGTACCTACCTTCTATTTATAAAAAATATGGTGCTGACAATATAGCATTTGCAATTGTAGCATTTGGAAAGAATGGTGCAGACCCACATCATTTTCCTGATAGTACGAAATTAAAAGAAGGAGATAATATTATTCTTGATATTGGTGGGATAAAAAATCAATACTATTCTGATATGACGAGAACGTTCTTCTATAAAAAAGTATCAGATAAGAGTAAAGAAATATATGAAATAGTTAAAAAAGCGAACATTGAAGCACAACTAGCAATTTGTCCTGGTAAAAGATTTAGTGATATTGATAAAATCGCTAGGGATATAATATCACAACATGGCTATGGAGAAAATTTTACTCATAGACTAGGCCACTCAATTGGACTAAGTGTTCATGATTTTGGAGACGTCTCTTCAGTGAATCAAGATATAATGGAACCTGGAATGATTTTTTCAATAGAACCAGGCATTTATATTCCAAATGAAATTGGAATAAGAATTGAAGATCTTGTATTAGTAACTGATACAGGTTGTGAATCACTTAATCAATATACAAAAGAGTTAACGATAGTATAGAAAATAGTTGGATAGTTTTATTTGACAGTATATAAATAGTGATGGTATAGCAGAAAAATTAGGAGAATGAATATGAGTTATATAGATATGCATTGTGATACATTAATGCAATATGTTGTAAATTCAGAAAAAAATAGCCTTTATCAAAATGACCTACAGGTAGATTTTACAAAATTGAAGGCTGGAAAGGCATTGGCTCAGTTTTTTGCCATATTTATGGTGGGAGAAGACTTTTATAAATATAAAAATATACAGAAGATTTCTGACGAAGAGTATTTTGAAAGATTATATAATGGATTTGTGAATGAAATAGATATTCATGCTGAAATTATAAAATTTGCAAAAAATGCTACTGATTATAATGACAATAAAAAAGATGGGATTATATCGGCCTTTCTTACAATTGAAGATGGAAAAATAGTGGATGGGAACATTCAGAATTTAAATAAGCTTCATGATAAAGGTGTTCGCTTGATTTCATTGACATGGAATTATGAAAATTGCTTTGGATTTCCAAATTCACGAGATTCAATTATCATGAATAAAGGTTTGAAAAAATTCGGAATTGAGGCAATTGAAAAAATGAATGACCTTGGAATTATTGTAGATGTATCTCATCTTAGTGATGGTGGCTTTTGGGATGTAGTAAAATATAGTAAAAAGCCATTTGTTGCGTCGCATTCAAATTGTAGAGAAATCACAAACCATACTAGAAATCTCACAGATGAAATGATACGTGCACTGGCAGAACAAGGTGGTGTAGCTGGTATTAATTTTTGTCCTGATTTTTTAGCAGATCTAACTTCGGAGCCAGTTGTAAGTACAATTGAATCAATTATTGAACATATCAAACATTTTATTAATGTGGGTGGAATCGAGTGTGCAGGGATTGGCTCAGACTTTGATGGAATAGGTGGAAAATTGGAAATCAGTAATGCCTCAGATATGCCAATCCTAATTGAAAGAATGGAAGTCAAAGGCTTTTCCCCCTCTCAAATTGATAAAATAATGTATGAAAATGTCGAGAGAATAATTTTGGGGATTTATTAGGATAAGTATAATAATTGATTGATATTAGTCTTTACCGTGATATAATAAACAAGTATCTTTAGTTAAACTAGTTACACAAGGAGGATATATATGTTAGATAAAGTGATTTTGAAGAATGCAGTTACCAAAGATGAAACAAGGGATGCTATTAAACCAGCAATTAAATTGTTAGGGGAACGTCTTTCCGTATTGCAGCAGAAACTAAGAGAATCAAAGATACCTGTAATGATAGTTTTTGAGGGATGGGGAGCGTCTGGAAAGGGAAGCCAAATTGGTAAGATGATATTGAACCTTGATCCACGTGGGTTTGAAGTCATTACGACGAATGAGCCAACTGTAGAAGATGCAAGATTTCCATTTCTTAATCGATTCTGGTTAAAGGTTCCACAGCGTGGAGATATCGCAGTATTTGATAAAAGCTGGTATCATGATTATTTAGAAGATAAGAAAGATAGTATTAATATATTTGAACGTCAACTTACAGATGATGGATATTTAATTGTGAAATTTTTCTTGCATATTAATGAAAAAGAGCAGAAAAACAGACTTGATGAGCTAAGTTCCAAAAAAAATTCAGCTTGGAGAGTGAATGATTTTGATTTGCAGCAAAATAAGCATTACAACAAAAATTATAAAAAATTTGATGCAATGTTAGAAGATACGAATACTGAAAATGCGCCATGGAATGCCATCTCTGGAATGGATAAAAATGTAGCGTTATATAGTATTCTTAGTATATTGGTAAAAAATATTGAAGAAAAATTAAAAGCGGAGTTAGAAGTTAAGAGGCCAAAGCAAACAGGGATTATAGCGAGTAAGATGGAATTCCCATTAATGAAGATGCCTAAGCTAATCAATGTAGATTTGTCCTGCACTTTAGAAGAAGAAGACTATAATATTCAATTGGAATATTTACAAAACAAATTGCAAAAATTATCTTATAAGTTATATAAAAAACATATTCCATTGATTATCTGTTATGAAGGCTGTGATGCAGCAGGAAAAGGTGGAAATATCAAACGTGTGGTAGAAAGTCTTGATCCTAGAGATTATGATGTTACGCCTGTTTCGGCACCAGATAGCAGGGAAGCTTCCCATCATTATCTTTGGAGATTTAGAAATAATATCCCAAAGACTGGACATATAAAGATATTTGATAGAACTTGGTATGGTAGAGTTATGGTGGAGCGTGTCGAGGGATTTTGTAGTAAAGAAGAATGGAAACGTGCATATAATGAAATCAATGAGTTTGAAAAGGAATTAACGCAGTGGGGAGCTATTGTAGTGAAGTTTTGGCTTCAAATTGATAAGGACGAGCAGTTAGCACGTTTTACACAAAGACAGGAAACACCAGAAAAACAGTGGAAAATCACTGATGAAGACTGGAGAAATAGAGAAAAATGGGACAAGTATGAAGTGGCAATTAATGATATGTTAAAGTACACATCTACAGTAGATGTTCCATGGACGATTGTTGAATCTAACAACAAACATTTCGCAAGAATTAAAACATTAGAAACGATTATTGATGCGATTGAAAAGCGAATATAGTGATTGTAGCAATTATTAAATCAAATATAGTTATTATTAAATCAAATATAGTTATTATTTAAACGAAGATATACATCATTTTAATGAAGTGATTTTATATTTAATTTAGAATGGCTATCATATTAAAACATAAGAAAGATAAAGGATAATTACGCATGAAAAATATAATATGGGGCATGATTGGATGCGGCGATGTAACAGAAGTTAAAAATGGACCAGGTCTGTATCTTGCCAAGAATTCTATACTAAAGGCAGTGACAAATAGAACGATAGGAAAGGCAAACGACTGGGTAGCTAGACATCAACATGGAATCGTATATAAAGATGTAGATGCGATTTTAAATGATCCAGAAATTGATATCGTATATATAGCAACCACACCGGATATGCACGTTGAGTACGCTATCAAATGTGCAAAAGCAGGAAAGCACTGCTTGATTGAGAAGCCACTTGCACTTAGTTATGAAGAGGGACTCAAAATCAAAGAAGCATTTGATGCAGCAGGAAAACGGGCATTTGTTGCATTCTATAGAAGAAGTCTTAATAGGTTTAACAAGATCGCAGAGCTTATGAAGGATGGAACAATTGGAACAGTAGAAGCCATTAATGTTGTAAGATTTGTGAAAGCGGTTCAAGATTTTGAGGCTTGGAGAATGAATCCTAAAGTTTCTGGTGGAAATATATTCTCGGAAACCGATATTCATGTATTAGATTATATATCCAGTCTGATGGGTGAAGTTGAAGAATTTAACGTGATAAAGAATATATTTAACAAGTCCAATAAAGTATTTGATTCATTGTGTATGAACTTTGTGTTTCAAAATGGAGTCGTTGGAAGTGGACAGTGGCTCTACAACTGTAATACCGAACTTGATAGAATTGAAATCATTGGAGACAAAGGAATTATCCGATTCGACTTCTTTCATAACAATTCACCAATTTGTGTAATAACAGAGGCGGGACAGACGGAATATGTAATTGAAGATTCACAATTTGTGGGTCTTAACATGGAACAGGAAATCGTAAATGAACTGAATGGAAATGGTAAGTTTAGCGGAGATGTTAATGCAGCGCTCAAAACGTTAAAAATCACTGCCGAAATTCTGAAATAACAAAATACTGAAATAACTAAAATATTTAAATTACAAAATTAAGTAATCTTTCATAAAAATCAAGATGGGTTTTCTTAAGTCTAAGAGGAAGTCCATCAATTCCTAGAAAACAATGACTGCTTGTACCAAAGGAACGAAGTTCTTTGGTGCAAGCATCTGTTATTTCATAATAGATCGTAAGCCTTACACCATTAAATTCTTTGATGGTTGGAGTTATAATAACATCGTCACCAAAGTGAACCATAGATTTGTAGTTGCAGGTGATTTCTATTACAGGGCTTATAATGCCTTCTTCTTCAAGCTTTTTATAACTATATCCAATTTTATCTAGAAATTCTACTCTTGATTCCTCAAACCATCGTATGTAATTGGAGTGATGGACAATCCCCATCTGGTCTGTTTCATAATATTGTGCGCGGTGTGTCCAACTATAACTTTCTTTTTCCATAATTCTATTCCTCGATTCCGCACTGTTTTAGTGCATGATTTCATAGATCCCTAAAATCCTATTGCAAAATAATATAAAATATATGCCCCAACAATTACGTTAAGTTAATTGCTGAGGCATATTATGATTCAATTGAATTTAATTATTTGAATTAATCTTGATCAGCATCGTCTTCTTCATTAGATTCGGATAATCCTTGACGTTTTCTAGCCATTTCATCACTTTCAAGGTACTCATCATAGGTTGTAACCTTGTCAATCAACTGGCCATTTGGAATGATTTCCATAATACGGTTAGCGGTTGATTCAATGAACTGATGATCATGTGATGTAAAGATTGCAACACCTGGGAATTTGATAAGGCCGTTATTAAGGGCAGTAATGGATTCCATATCAAGGTGGTTCGTAGGATCATCAAGTACAAGTACATTTGTGCAAGAAATCATCATCTTTGATATTAAGCAACGAACTTTTTCGCCACCAGATAATATTTTGACTTTCTTAATTCCATCTTCACCAGCAAATAACATTCTGCCAAGGAATCCACGAACATAAGTCATATCAGGATCTGGAGAATACTGTGTAAGCCATTCAACAATTGTGTCGTCATTATTAAATTCAGCACCACTGTCTTTAGGGAAGTAGGAAGATGAAACTGTAATACCCCATTTGTAATCGCCTTCATCAGGTTCAATCTCGCCATTGAGAATCTGGAAAAGAGTAGTTGTAGCAAGTTCGTTAGAACCAACAAATGCAATTTTATCAACAGGATTAAGTATAAATGAAATATTATCAATTATTTTAACACCATTAATTGTTTTTGAAAGTCCATTCACGGAAAGAACTTCATTTCCGATTTCACGAGCTGGTCTGAAGTCGATATATGGATATTTTCTGCTTGATGGTTTGATGTCATCAAGTTCAATTCTTTCAAGTGCACGTTTTCTTGAAGTTGCTTGTTTTGATTTAGAAGCATTTGCAGAAAATCGTGTAACAAAGTCTTGTAATTCTTTGATCTTTTCTTCTTTTTTCTTGTTAGAATCTTTCATCTGTTTTGCAAGTAACTGGCTTGATTCATACCAGAAATCATAATTGCCCGAATATAATTGAATTTTAGCATAGTCAATATCAGCAATATGTGTACAAACCTTATTTAGGAAGTAACGATCATGAGATACCACGATGACAGTATTGTTAAAATTGATAAGGAATTCTTCCAACCAAGCAATAGCATCTAAATCCAAATGGTTAGTAGGCTCATCGAGAAGTAGAATATCAGGATCACCAAATAAAGCTTGTGCAAGAAGCACCTTTACTTTATCGCTACCATTTAAATCTTTCATAAACTTGCTATGAAGTTCTGTTCCAATACCAAGTCCGTTAAGAAGTTGTGCTGCGTCTGATTCAGCTTCCCAACCATTCATAGTTGCAAATTCGCCTTCAAGCTCACTTGCTTTGATTCCATCTTCTTCAGTGAAATCTTCTTTTGCGTATACGATTTCTTTTTCTCTCATTATTGCATAGAGTCTTGTGTTTCCCATTATTACAGTATCAAGAACATTATATTCATCATATTTGAAATGATCCTGCTGTAAGAAAGAAAGCCTCTGTCCAGGGGTTATTACGATATCGCCCTTTGTTGAGTCAAGTTGTCCTGTAAGAATCTTAAGAAATGTAGATTTACCAGCACCGTTTGCTCCGATAAGGCCGTAGCAGTTGCCTTCTGTAAATTTAATATTAACATCCTCAAATAAAGCTTTTTTGCCAATTTGAAGGGTTACATTATTAGCACTAATCATTTTAATATTTCCTTTCGTTTACAATATATAATTAAAAATTTGCATTCATTATCCATTTTACCTTATATATAGGAAATTGCAAGATGTTTTTTTGTACGCTATGAATTAATATTATCAAATATCAAGTATCACATCTTTGATTAAAAACAAATGCGAGGCTAAAAACTATGAAATTACTGAGTAAATCAATGATGTGAATTATGAAAACACCGAAGTCCTCATAGAATATGACCAGAATTGTAGCATATCAACTTATACTTATTGAGTTCACATTCAGCATAAGACGGTTGACATCATATCCCAACTAATATACAATTCATATAGGTATAATTAAAGCACTAATCTTACAGATTTAAAACACAATGTTGAATACTAAAGGGTAGATTATTGCTAGCAAAGCTGATAAGGTACAAGCGTATATGACAAATTTGTTCAATATGGATTGACGGATTGTTATGGTTGGCTTATATGGTTTTAAAATTCTTATGATAGTTCGACTGTGAAAATATTTGCAGCATTTTTGTTTAAATACAGTTTTAATAGTTTGTTTATGTAAATAAAATGTTTACATAAACTAAGTATGCCTATGATTTCATATTTAGATATGAAACTAGGTGTTTTTTTTTTGAAAAAATAACTTCTAAAGACCTAGTTATGGATCATCACATAGTCTGTCGTTATAAATGTTTGCGTCGTATATTTGTTACAAATTCAGTATTCACATGCTGGTTTAGTATAAATTCTTTAATATGAGAGGTAATAAAATGATTAAAAAGAGATTGGTTTTAGGACTTATTTGCGTAACTAGCCTGGTTTTAGTTGCAGGATGTACGAAGTCAAATAAGGATTCAAGCACTACAAGTACCACATTATCAAGTAATGAGACACAAGCTGTGACAAGTAAGAGTGTGGTTTCCACAACAAGTGCGAGCACAGTTGCAAATAAAGCTACAACAAGTAATGCAAGTAATACAAGTATTGATTGGCAAGATAGTAGTATTGTAGTTGAAGGAAAGACTTATTTGTTTCCATTTAATTATCAGGATTTAGTTTCAGTCGGTTGGGACTTTGATAGAACAAAATATAGTAATATGGCAGACCCATATTTGTTGAATAAAGGTGATAAGATTTCTTCTACAATCGCTTTGACAAATGCCAATTTTGATTCTACTGTGACTGCTGGTTTTATAAATTGGAATAGCGCAGCGGTAGAAATTAAGCAAAGCCAGATTTGGTCATTAGCGATAGATAATACTCGTGCTAAGAAACCAGTGTCATTTGTTTTAGCAGGCGGAATCACTAGCGGTAGTACATTGGATGAAGTTAAGAAGGCTTATGGAGAACCAACTAAAACATACTATGCAAGCGAATTAAAATATTATGAATATACCTATACGAATGATAAGTATACAAAATCGTTAAGGCTGACTATATATGAAGACAGTAGTATTGGGCTAAAGATGTTTTCGTATAGTGATAGCACTCCTAAATAATAGACTTTCATGAAAAAAAATACTGATAAGCATGTTTTTGTTTGAAAAAAATGTGGTACGAATTTAGCAAGTTGCTTATACATATTTAGAGAGATAGTATTAATTTTAAGGGGCAACTAGAAGATTATTTATAATAAAT
>Ga0302165_10000958_pt1 | contig 10156 bp, 8 predicted proteins | sample I_Fen_E3_2_FD_193499 | JGI IMG/M metagenome (GOLD analysis project Ga0302165, IMG submission 193499) | Peat permafrost microbial communities from Stordalen Mire near Abisko, Sweden - I_Fen_E3_2 | ecosystem: Environmental > Terrestrial > Soil > Wetlands > Permafrost | place: Sweden: Abisko... | reverse complement strand
TGGAAATCATTACCTTTCGCACCCCTGGGAATTATTGTATATATGGCGCGGTGGATTAGCCAGCCATGGTGGAGCTATTGGAATCCTTATTGCCATGTACTTCTTCAACAGGAATGTGTCTAAAAAAGGATTTGTATGGATATTCGACCGTCTGGTGATTGGTGTTGCTATTTGTGGTGCCAGCATACGGTTAGGAAATTTAATGAACTCGGAGATATATGGCAGCGCCACTTCATTGCCATGGGGATTTATATTCGTTCGCAGTGGTGAGACACAACCTATGCATCCAACACAGATCTATGAAATGATCTATTGCCTGATCACGTTTGCCATAGTGTGGTGGTTGTACTGGAAAAAGGAAGCCTATAAAAAGAACGGACTGATATTCGGAGTCTTTTTGATTGGTATATTTGGTTCACGTTTTGCATTGGAATTTATAAAAAACAACCAGGAAGTATTTGAATCCAACTTATCATTAAATATGGGGCAAATACTCAGTCTACCCTTTATTATATGGGGAATTTGGTTGATATTCAGAAGCCTTAAAACATCTGAAGTTAAAGCTACTTAGAAAATGAAACTTCTGCCGATAATAATATTAATATTATTTTTCAGCAATAAAACTGCAGCACAATATGATACGTTGAAAGCAACTGATTCAACGTCTGTAGACTTTCATGAATTTCATAAGAATTGGTACGAATCGCGTTATATTCATGAAAGCATCATACCGGTGTGCTTTGCATTGGGAAGTGTGGCTATCATCAGCATTCCGGGGTTGAAAGAAAGTCTGCAAAAAACCTTGATTTGGAATTACAATAATTCTACTACTGGAATCTATGTAAATCTTTACGAGGACCAGATACGGTATCTTCCATCAATTGCTGCTTATGTTATCAGCTTTTGCGGAGTACCATCCAAACACAGGTTTATCGACAAATCAATTATCCTGGCAGTATCATACATTGCAAGTGATTTTGTGGTGTATAACGGGAAAATGCTGACTAAATCACTACGACCACCGGGGCGGAATTATACATCCATTCAGGATATCTATTCCCTCCCCTCACAACATACGGCTATGGCTTTTGTAGCAGCTACTTTTCTGGATCATGAATTGGGATATATTAGTCCCTGGATATCCGTTGGGGGTTATACTGCTGCTTCATGGGTTGGAATAGCACGTATAGCAAATAACTACCATTGGACAAGTGATGTATTAATGGGAGCTGCAGAAGGAATATTGATGACCAATGTAACCTACTGGGCATACGATGGCGTAATGTCGCTTTTCCCAAAGAAACTTACAATTTCTCCACTTATTTCTCCACAACAAACTGGAATCTATCTTTGTTATAAACTTTAATCTCACAGTATTCTGAAATTATCATTATACATATCAGGAACGACTGATAATTTCCGTATTAAAACGGTAAACTAAAAATATGAATAAAATAAAACCCACAGTAGATTTTACAAAAGTAAAGCCCTATAATCAGGAAGAAGAAAAAACGGTGCAACTTGCCCGCATGTTTAATACAATTTCCGATAAGTATGATAAATTCAATGATATCATGTCATGGGGAATGGCTCGTGTATGGCGTAAACATTCGTTGCAGGCACTCAAAAAATATAATCCAAAGCAAATACTTGATATTGCTGCCGGAACAGCTGATATGTGCATTAAATCCTATCAGTATTTAGACCCGGATCATGTGACCGGGGTTGATATATCGGCTCAGATGCTTGAAATGGGAAGAGTAAAAGTTGCCAATGCGAATTTAAGCACTAAAATTGACCTACAGGTTCAGGACTGCTCTGACCTGAGTTTTGCCAATGAGAGTTTTGATGCAGCTACCATTGCATTTGGAATACGTAACTTTGAAAAGTTGGATATAAGTCTAAAGGAAATTCACAGGGTATTGAAACCGGGAGGTCACCTGTTGATCCTGGAAATGAATGAACCACAAAAAGGATTGTTATTCAAAGGGTATCAGCTATACACAAAGATTTTTGTCCGACTGACTGCTAAATATCTGTCGAGTGATAAAGTGGCATATGATTACCTGACAGCTTCCATGCATGCTTTTCCAAACAGACAGAGATTGATTGATATTCTCATTGCAAATGGTTTTAAATTAAATGTCTACCGCAAATTTACGTTTGGAGTTTGTAGCATGTATCTGGTTGAAAAATAAAATATACGTTTCGTTTAGAAATAAAAAAAAGGCAGTAAGTATCTGAAAATACTTACTGCCTTTTTCTGTTACTTATAATTTTTAATTTCCTGCTCCTCGAAGTAAATTGATATCTCCTTTAAGTTTATATACTTTTTTATCAGAACCTGTGGCTTTAATGACATAGAAATAAGGTCCCGGTGTAGCTTTCTTTCCATTTATATTGCCATCCCATCCTTTCATAGGATCAGTCCAGTAATATACCTGTCTACCCCAGCGGTTGAACACCCAACATTGAAACGTGAGCAATGATTTGTATGCCACCCTGAATTCATCATTTAGTCCATCACCGTTTGGTGTAAAAACATTTGGAACATACAGGGCTGATTCAGAAACAATGACAGTCAGGGAGTCAGTAAATGAACAGATTGAATTGCTTACAGTTAACTTCACTTGATATGTGCCGGCTTCAGTAAAAGAGTAGCGGTGTTCTTTTTCTGAGCGTGTAATCACTAACTTGGAGTCTTTATAAATGCCCCAATTGTAAAACTGAGTTGCCGGGTTGGCATTACTTAAAAACTGAACGTCGATTGGAGCAGAAAAATTAATGGGAGTTTTTGAAGAAGGGAAGTCCCCCTCATTATTATTACCTGTTTGCTGATCACGGGAGGTAACATTGGTTTTTAAATGACTGATTACTGCATTTGTCAGATATTCCGAACTCTTTTTGGTCACAGGATCTATTCCAAGACCTGCAGCGTATTGGTCACCGGAAATTGTAAAAATTGTATTGCCATACGGTGTAGGGACATTTATCTGATTTGCCGGTAATTCCAAGGGTACTGTAACAGGATCCGAAATCCATGTACTGGTGGCGTCATCCCATTTAAGAGTTTGATAACTAATACTGAAATCTCGTGGAAGAGAAAACTGAGAACCAATAAATGTTTGATAACTTAGAACCGGAATGTTGGCATCAATAAGCAGGTTCATATTGATGCATTGTGAATTGGGACTATTCTCCGGTTCAAAGGAATTGAATACAGGAAGATAATTTTTATAATCAATAACCCAGATATGGGTTTCATGTCCATCTACATTCAGGGTATAACCGGTAGCATCTTCCGGATAAATTGTTTTAAAAGAACTGTGAAAGGTATTTACACCTTTAGAGTATTTATACCAGTTAATGGTTGTACCATTGCCGATATATTCAATTTCGGCATTTGATACATCATTAAAAAGCAATACGGTAATCGTATCAGTTCCGATTATCTTTTGAAATGGTAATTTATTACCTTTGATGGTAATTTGAGCCGATGCAAGTATAGCTATAATACAAAGGCAGGCAGACAAAATCATTCTTCTCATGGGCAGGTAATAATTGCTATATTATATATCGTATGCAAATGTACATCTTTCTTATCAATAACAAAAAAAAGTCTGATTTATTACCCTGTCTTGCCCGATAAAATATATTTTTAGTACTTTTGCAATTGTTACTAAAAATCAATTGGTAACCAACAACTACATGAAAAAGCAATTATTCAGGTTTATATTTGCAGCTTTCCTACTGGCATCTTTTATAACTCTTGCACAGAACAATAACAGTCCGGTTGTAACAGTTAATGGTAAAGAATATTACCAATATACGGTGCAACCAAGCGAAGGCTTACTTTCCATTGGAAGAAAATTTGATATATCTATTGAGGAAATAGCGAAAGCAACTCCTGAAGTAAAGGATGGATTAAAAGTTGGACAAAAGATTCTTATTCCAGTCCCTAAAAAAACAAGTAAAAGATTATTCGGAAAGTCTAAACCTTCTCCTGAATTTATTCAATATAAAGTCGGGAGAAAACAGACACTCTTTAGCATCTGCCGTAAATTCAATATCAATGAAGAAGATGTCCTAAAATACAATCCGACTATCAAAGATGGATTAAAAGTAGGAACAGTATTGCAAATTCCGGTACATTCAACTGAGAACAATAAAAAAGATAATGAGAAGATCTTAAAAACAAGTACTCAGTCAACTCATTCGGATAAAAGTGATAACAAACCAAAATTCACTACACATAAAGTCAAAGTGGAGGAAACTTTATTTTCGATCAGCAAACGATATAAAGTAGATATCCACGATATTATCAAATCAAATCCGGGATGTAACACCAAATTGGTTATTGGATCGGAATTGAAAATTCCAGTGCCTGTTAGTGTAAAATCTAAAGGGCAAAAGAAGGAAAGCATTGTATTGGAATCTAAAATGACTAAAGAAGTTGCTAAAATCGTAGAAAAACCAATTTTAGCTAAAAGCGTTGAGAAAAAGACTATCAGGATTGCGTTCCTCTTGCCATTCATGCTCGACCAACCCAAAAGTGATCCAAGTGTAGAACGGTTTGTAAACTTTTATGAAGGTGCTCTTTTAGCTATCAATGAAGCTAAACAACATGGGATATCTTTCGAAATTTACACGTATGATACAGAAAAATCAGAAGAAAGAGTTACTGAGATATTGAATAACCCTGAAATAAAAACCGTAGATCTGATAATCGGACCCGCATTTAGCAATCAGGTACCGATTGTTGACGATTTTTCAAAGGCAAATAAAATTAATACCCTTATACCGTTTACTTCAAAAGTGCCGGATATAGATTCTAATCCGTATTTGTTTCAATTTAATCCGGGACAAGATTCTGAATTGGATCTTATTACTGATTTAATTAGTGGGAAATATAAAAATGCGCATATTGTTTTTGCTGAATTACAGGATATTAGCCCATTGGATGATGGTAGAATACGGGTTGAAGCACTGCAGAAGAAATTAACCAAAGAACATAAGAGCTTTTCAAATATCGATGTAACAACCTCAGAAAATTTTGACTTTACGAAGGTGCTAAGAAAGGGAGAGAAGAATCTGATTATATTTAATTCAGACAAATATTCAAATGTAAGCCCTTTTCTTAATTCATTGACTCTAAAATCAACGAGTTATGATATAGTCTTATTTAAACAATATAACTGGAGAAATCAAAGTGAAAAGACACCACAAAGTATATTTATTTCTCCTTTTATCACAAAATTTAATCCATCGTTGATCAATGATTTTAATCTTGAGTATGATCAATATTTTGGAAAAGATGCTGCAGCTGATTCTCCACGATTTGATTTGCTGGGATATGATTTGTCAAAATACTTTATTGCTTTAATTCGCAACAATGGTGGTAAATTTGGAAATAAAATTAATTCTAATATCCCGGAAAAAGGCATTCAATCGGAGCCGTTATTTGAACGCAGTTCTACTGGTTCAGGATTTATAAACCAACGCGTTTATTTAGGTGAGGACAAAGCCCAATAAATTTGTGAAAAAACCATGCTATGCGAAAACTTTTAATTTTAGTACTAATATTTATTTCAGCCTCTCTTTATGCTCAGGTACGTTTGGATAAACCTGAAATGTATATCGGTGCAAATTTAGGAGTTACTGAATCAATGATCAACTTCAGTCCTGCAATTCCACAGGGTTTTCTGATGGGTTTTAACGGAGGTATAGTATTCAGGTATATTGCAGAAAAAAATGTTGGCATACAGGCAGAATTGAATTTTTCTCAACGTGGATGGACTGAATCTTCAGGGCTGTATTCCCGTCAATTAAATTATATAGAACTACCATTTATGACTCACATATATGTTGGTCGTAAAAATCGGTTCTTCTTTAATCTGGGTCCTAAGATCAGCTATTTAATTTCTGAAAGAGTTATATTGAATTCCACTGTCGGATCTGTGGATGCTCAACATGTTACTTCAGTTGAACATCCCTTTGACTATGGCCTTTGCACTGGCCTTGGAATGCTTTTCAATATTAATGGTAAAATCATTCAACTCGATACAAGGGCGAATTACAGTTTGAGCAATATATTTGCTGATACAAAGCGTGATGTTTTTAGCAGCTCCAATAATTTAAATTTATCTGTCAATTTAGCCTGGCTTTTTCAGCTGAAATGAATTACTCCTTCCAACATGTCAATAATTGGGTGTAAATTGTCAAAAAGTGCACTATTTTAGAACAAAAGTTTACATTTCTCCGGATTTAAATATGTTATCTTTGCTTTATATTTTATACCGCAATTTATAATTGCATAATTTGTAAAGCCTTTCCCTTTTCTTTTTAGGTTAATTTTTAATAAAGTGTAATAAAACATTTACAAGCCTATTTTGTATATGTAAAATAAACACTATTTTTGGTCGACCAATTACACTTTGGGTAACTCCTTAAAAATGAATAATTCAATTTAATATAACAAAAGAATGAAAACAAACTATCAGATTCGCTATGCATCACATCCGGATGATGCAAAAAATTATGATACTGCCCGTTTACGGAAAGAACATTTAATAGAGAATATCTTCACAAATAATGAAGTAAATATGGTTTATTCACTGTATGACCGGTTGGTTGTTGGTGGAATATTGCCTGTTAATGAAGTGCTGACACTTGAAACAATTGATCCACTGAAATCGGATTTTTTCCTTTCACGTCGTGAATTTGGTACATTTAATGTAGGTGGTGCAGGAAAAGTAACTGTCGATGGTAAAGTCATTGAGTTAGGATTTAAAGAAGCACTATATTTAGGATCAGGTGATCGCATCGTTACTTTTGAAAGTGTTGATGCAAAGAATCCGGCTAAATTTTATTTTAATTCAGCACCTGCTCACAAAACTTTCCCTGATAAAAAAGTAACTAAAGCTGATGCAGTTGTAGCTGAAATGGGTTCACTGGAAGGTGCCAATCACAGGAATATCAACAAAATGCTGGTTTGCCAGGTGCTTGAAACATGCCAGTTGCAAATGGGTATGACTGAATTAGCCCCCGGAAGTGTATGGAACACAATGCCTGCCCACACACATAGCCGAAGAATGGAAGCTTATTTCTATTTTGAAGTTCCAGAAGGTCAAGCTGTATGTCACTTTATGGGTGAACCAACTGAAACCCGTCATATATGGATGAAAGGTGATGAAGCTGTTATATCACCGGAATGGTCTATCCACTCGGCAGCAGCAACCAGCAACTACACATTTATCTGGGGTATGGCAGGTGAAAACCTGGATTACAGTGATCAGAATTTTTTCAAAAATACAGAACTCAGATAGTACTTGATGGAATGTGTTGCTTTACTAAAAATAAAATAATATACTAACAAGATAAAAATATGAACCAATTCGAATTAAATGGAAAAGTAGCCCTTGTAACAGGAGCTTCTTATGGTATTGGGTATGCTATTGCTACAGGATTTGCAAAAGCAGGTGCAACAATTGTTTTTAATGATATCAACCAGGAAATGGTTGACAAGGGTATTGCACATTATGCAACTGATGGTATTAAAGCACACGGCTATGTTGCTGATGTTACAAATGAAGATCAGATCAATGCCATGGTAGCGCAAATAGAAAAAGAAGTAGGTGTGATCGATATCCTGGTCAACAATGCAGGGATTATCAAACGTATTCCTATGATTGATATGACTGCTGCAGAGTTCCGCCAGGTGATTGACATAGATCTGAATGGTCCATTTATCGTCGCTAAAGCTGTTATACCAGGCATGATCAAAAAGGGACACGGAAAAATTATCAATATTTGTTCCATGATGAGCGAATTGGGCCGTGAAACAGTTTCTGCTTACGCAGCTGCCAAAGGGGGGTTGAAAATGTTGACCAGAAATATAGCTGCTGAATATGGTGAATTTAATATCCAATGTAATGGTCTTGGCCCGGGTTATATAGAAACTCCGCAAACAGCTCCATTACGAGTGAAAGGGAATGCTTTCAACGATTTTATTATTGCTAAAACACCTGCTGCCCGTTGGGGTAAAACTGAAGACTTGCAAGGCCCGGCAGTATTCCTGGCTTCGGATGCTTCTAACTTTGTAAACGGCCATGTTTTGTATGTGGATGGCGGTATCCTTGCTTCTATCGGGAAACAACCGGAATAAATTTACTATTTAATCATTTACAATTTACTATTTGAAATGAAAAAAATCGGATTCTTTATATTGGCTTCCCTCCTACTCGTCTCAGGTGCTTTTGCTCAACATTCAATTGTAGTGACAAACAGTACCGGAATTGATCGGAAAGGTGAAATAGTTGAAGTCAGCATAGCTGCATTAAAGGTGTCATTTGAAACTAAGTCGTATGTGTTGAAAAACAAATCAAATAAAGAAGTTGCTTATCAATTGATTTACAATGGAAATAAGAAACCTCAAACATTGATTTTTCAGGCAGATGTTAAGCCAAACAGTTCGTCAGCTTATTCACTGGTTGCAGGAATACCTGCTGTAGTTAAAGCTAAAACTTTTGCCCGTTTTGTACCCGAACGCAAAGATGACTTTGCCTGGGAAAATGACATTGCTGCTTACAGAATGTATGGTCCTGCACTGGCTAATGAAAACCCGAGCAATGGAGTAGATTTCTGGGCTAAATGTACCAATGACCTGATTGTCGATGAATTTTACAATGGTGAGGATAAGAAAGGCATTTCCTATCACATAGATCATGGTCATGGACTGGACTTTTATAAAGTGGCTCATACCCTGGGTTGTGGTGGAATAGCACCTTATGCTTCCGGAAAACTATGGGTAGGCGATCATTATAACAGCTATAAGGTTGTTGAAGCAGGTCCGCTACGTTCAGTATTTACATTGACGTATGATTCCGTAAAGGTTGGAAATATGCTTTACAAAGAAGAGCTTACCATTACTACTAATGCAGGTTCAATCCTTAACAAGGGAGTTGTAAAGCTAACAGGACCGGCTCAGAAAATGGAACTGGCAGCAGGCATATATTTGCATGATGACAAAGGTGTTCTAAAACAAAGCCTTGCGAATGGCACTACTGCATATGCAGAAGCTGCCGTTTCGGATGCTAAAGTACCTTCCGGACGCAATTATGTTGGTGTTTATATTCCTGCAAAAGTAAACAAAGCCTTTAAGGAAAGTGAGCATGGATTGATTACAAGTTCATATAAAGCAGGCAATACTTTTACCTATTATTTCGGCGGTGGATGGAGCAAATGGTTGTATCCTACCGACAATGACTGGTTCAAGGGTATAAACCGCTTTGCTGAAGCAAACCGCAAACCTTTGAAAGTTTCTGTAAAATAATCATTTCAATTGCAATAATACAAATCCCTGTTTTCAATTGAAAGCAGGGATTTGTTTTTTTCATTCATCTAAAATGCTTAATTTTGCCATTCATTGTTTCCAATGATAAATTGTAAATGAATTAACTGTAAATTTAAAGATGATTATACTGAATATAGAAACCTCCACCAATGTTTGTTCTGTTGCTTTAAGTGAAAATTCCGCTTGTTTGTTCTCCAAATCAAATGCTGAAGGAATGAATCATGCTGCTTTACTCAGCGTTTTTATTGCCGAAGCACTTGAAGTACTGAAATCTACCGATAAAAAGCTTGATGCTGTAGCAGTCAGCAGTGGTCCCGGATCGTATACAGGTTTGAGAATTGGTGTTTCTACTGCGAAAGGTTTATGTTACGGGTATGGAATTCCTTTAATTGCAATCAGCACGTTGGAAGTTCTGACTGTTCAGGCACTGGAGTTGATAGAAGAAAAAGAAAATGTTTTGTTTTGCCCCATGATTGATGCCCGGCGTATGGAAGTTTACGCGGCATTTTATAATGGGAAAGGGGCTATTCAACGAGAGATTGCAGCTGATATAATTGATTCCGGTTCGTATGCCGGAATACTTGCCGCTCAACCGGTTTATTTCTTTGGCAACGGGGCTGATAAATGTAAAACCACCCTTATACATCCCAATGCACGGTTTATCGATAACCTGGTTCCGCTGGCTGTAAATATGATACGTTTTGCTGAGCGTGCATTTGCTGAGAAACACTTTGTGGATACTGCCTATTTTGAACCGTTTTATCTGAAAGAGTTCCATACTACTGCTAAATCCCCCAAAAAGCC
>Ga0302165_10000957_pt1 | contig 10163 bp, 8 predicted proteins | sample I_Fen_E3_2_FD_193499 | JGI IMG/M metagenome (GOLD analysis project Ga0302165, IMG submission 193499) | Peat permafrost microbial communities from Stordalen Mire near Abisko, Sweden - I_Fen_E3_2 | ecosystem: Environmental > Terrestrial > Soil > Wetlands > Permafrost | place: Sweden: Abisko... | reverse complement strand
GTAGAAAATCATGGTTCGTTTTTCAGTAGCCAAATCGTTTATTTTAGTCTGCCTGCCTTTTTTCTGGGGTAGAAATCCCTCAAAACAAAATCGGTCGTTCGGTAAGCCCGAAGCAACAAGAGCCGGCACAAAAGCTGTGGCACCGGGCAGGCATTCTACTTCAATGTCATTCTCAACGCACTGACGCACTACCAAAAAACCTGGATCGGAGATGGCCGGTGTACCCGCATCGGAAATAAGTGCCACCATCTGGCCGCTTTTAATTCGCTGAACAACGCTCTCTACCGTTTTATGTTCGTTGAATTTATGGTGTGACTGCATAGGCGTTTTTATTTCAAAGTGTTTCAATAAAAACCCGCTGGTGCGTGTGTCTTCGGCTAAAATTAAATCTGCAGTTTTCAGTATCCGTATGGCCCGAAATGTCATATCTTCCAGATTGCCCACCGGAGTAGGTACCACGTAAAGTTTTGCTCCCGTTGTTTGGGTGGAGGATGCTTTTTCCGTATTATTCATTCTTTTTCTAAAGTGTATTGCTATTCGTAATTTTCGAATCCAGAGACGAATTGCCCTTCTGTTTATATTTTTCTGCTTAAAAGCAATTTTCGTCCTTGTTATTTTTTTATCTTTGCAGAGTTCAATAAATGTAAATTATTGTCTCGGACATTAAACGGCTGTAAAGGTACAATAAACGAGGCAGAAACAGAAAAAACTAAAACAAATTTTCAAAAACAGAGCATGATTTATTCAGAAAAAAACCATCCGAATCAGCAAAGACGTGGAAGCATTGAGGTGATATGTGGATCTATGTTTTCCGGCAAAACGGAAGAGCTGATTCGTAGGTTGAAACGGGCTAACTTTGCCAAACAGCGTGTTGAGATTTTTAAACCAAAGATTGATACGCGTTATTCTGAAGACGAGGTGGTTTCGCACGATAAAACAACTATTCGCTCCACTCCGGTTGAGTCTTCAGGTAGTATCCTGCTTATGTCGGGCGATGTGGATGTGGTTGGCATTGACGAAGCACAATTTTTTGATGACGGATTGGTTGATGTTTGTACGCAACTTGCCAATCAGGGAGTTCGGGTGATAATAGCCGGACTGGATATGGACTTTAAGGGCGTGCCGTTTGGTCCGATGCCGGCACTTTGTGCTGTTGCCGAAGATGTTTTTAAAGTGCATGCCATTTGTGTGCGATGTGGGGCATTGGCTTACGTTTCACACCGCTTAGTGGATAATGATAAACGGGTATTGCTGGGTGAAATGACCGAATATGAACCCATTTGTCGCGAATGTTATGCTAAGACGAAACAAGTTTAGACAGTTTTTATTCAGATAACAACAAAAATAAAACAAAATTGGAAAATATGATCAGGGATTCAAAACCATTTACATTCGACAGGGTAGTACGTATTCTTATCGGTTTAACAGTAATTACCCTACTCTTTTTTCTTATAAAACGGTTGAGCGATGTCTTGTTGCCGTTTCTTATAGCGTGGCTTCTGGCGTACATATTGCAGCCTTTTGTGGTCTTTTTCCAGTACAAATTAAAGTTTAAAAGCCGGTTGCTATCGGTTATTGCTACGCTTCTTTTATTCTTTGGAACATTGACCGGAATAATCTGGCTATTAGTTCCTATAGTAAGTGTGGAAATACAAAAGTTGTCTTTGTTAGCTGTTTCGTATAGTCAGAAACTTGACGTGAATTCCTTTTTGCCGATAGCCTGGCAGCGTCAGATTCAGCATTATCTTTCGCATCTCAACTTCCAGACTATCTGGAATGACCAAACCATTATGGATGCAATCAAAAGGCTTGCTCCTCAGGTGTGGGATCTCATCAATGGCTCATTAGACTTTGTCCTTGGATTTGCCGTTGTTATTGTGGTTTTCCTGTATCTGGTGTTTATTATGCTGGATTATGAGAAAATATCAAAAGATTGGTTCACAATCATTCCTCCCAAATATAAACCCTTGATAACTGAAATAATTTACGATCTGGAATCAGGAATGAACCGTTACTTTAGGGGTCAGGCCTTGATTGCTTTAATTGTGGGTGTACTCTTTGCCATTGGATTTAGCATTGTGGGTTTACCGCTAGCCATTATCATGGGCTTGCTCATCGGCCTGCTTACTATGGTTCCTTATCTGAAAGCCATTGCCATCATTCCTTGTTTGGTTTTGGGCTTATTGCAATCAATGGAAACCGGGCAGAGTTATGGCTCCGTTTTACTGGGTATTGCCATTGTATTTGTTATCATTCAGTCGTTGGAAGATATGTTTCTTACCCCTAAAATAATGGGAAAAGTGACGGGCTTAAATCCGGCTGTGATTTTACTGTCGTTGTCGGTATGGGGTTCGCTTATGGGCGTAGTGGGGATGATTATTGCTTTACCGATGACTACCCTGATGATTTCATATTATAAGCGCTTTGTGCTGCATAATGGTTTGAACGAAGAAGCAGCTGAACCGGAAGTAACTGCAGAAAAGCCTGTCGAATAAATAACAATGAGGCTGTCTCAAAAGTCTTTTAGCACGCAAATAACGCAAAATGCGCAAATAAACGCAATCTTATTAAATTGAAATTCAACAAATAACATTCTACTTTACAGATCTTATTTGCGAAAATTTGTGTTGTTTGCGTTATTTGCGTGCTTTTGATACAGCCACATTGTAATTATTTGTTCTCAATCTTAATATCTCTGATCATTAGTTGGATGGAAGTGTTCCCGTTGAATGAGTTTTCTTCGAGCGTATAACAGATGTCAAGAGGATTTAATGCTTTCAAATGATCGTTATACTCATGCATCCGGAAGGCTATGCCGTTCATTACATTCTCCGAACTGGAGTCGACCAGTTCGAGCTTTAAATGTTCCTGCTCTTTCCCAACCAGTCGGCTGGTTCCATAGTCGAGTACCTTTTTGGATACAAATATCGGTTTCATATTGCCGGGTCCGAATGGTCCGAACTGTTTCAGCACCCGAAAGAACTTAGGGGTTATGTCCTTAAACTCTAATACGGCATCAATATCAATTTGCGGGTAGGTCTGTTCTTCCAAAATGTTTTCAGCCACAAACTTTTCAAAGCGCTCGGTAAATGCCGGAATGTTTTCTTCCTTCATGGACAGACCGGCTGCATACATGTGTCCACCAAAGTTCTCCAGCAAATCGCGGCAGGAATCAATAGCTTTGTATATGTCGAAACCGGAAACCGACCGGGCCGATCCCGAAGCCAATCCGTTTGAATTAGTCAGAACAATGCTGGGCTTGTAATATTCTTCGGATAATCGCGATGCAACAATTCCAATAACGCCTTTATGCCAGTCTGGCTTATGAACGACGATTGATTTGCGCTCGATATAACGTTTGTCGGCTGCAATTAATGCAATAGCCTCATCGGTGATGTTTTTATCCAGATCTTTTCGGTCGTTATTGTATTCGTTTATCGTATCACTTTTTTCTTTGGCAAACACATGATCGCTCGAAACCAGTAGTTCCACGACTTCAGATGCCTGTTTCATTCTCCCGGAAGCGTTGATTCGCGGTCCGATTTTAAATACAATATCGCTTATCGTGATTTCTTTATCTAATAAGCCGCATACTTCAAGAATGGCTTTCAGCCCTACGCTGGGATTTGAATTGATCTGTTTCAATCCGTAAAATGCCAAAATCCGGTTTTCACCGGTAATGGGCACAATATCCGAAGCAATACTCAGTGCGAGCAGGTCGAGTAGGGGGGTCAGTTGCGAGAACCCGATGTTGTTTGTAATGGCAAAGGCTTGCATCAGCTTAAACCCTACACCACAGCCCGAAAGATGTTTGTACGGGTAGTTGCAATCGTCCCGTTTGGGATCGAGTACTGCCACTGCTGGAGGTAAAACGTCATCCGGAGTATGGTGATCGCAGATAATAAAGTCGACTCCTAGGCTTACGGCGTATTTTACTTTATCAATAGCTTTTATACCGCAGTCGAGCGCTATGATCAACTTGAAATCTTGTGCTTTAGCAAAATCGATGCCTTGAATGGAGATACCATACCCTTCGTTGTAACGGTCGGGTATGTAAAAATCGATATTCGAGTAGAACTGCTTCAGAAATTTGTAAACGAGTGCTACAGACGTTGTTCCATCCACATCATAATCGCCGTAAACGAGAATTTTCTCGTTGTGTTTCATGGCTTTAGTAAGACGTTTCACCGCGTTGTCCATGTCGGCCATCAAAAACGGATCGTGCAAATTGCTTAGATCGGGGCGAAAGAAACTGCGCGCATCCTCAAAGGTCAGGATGTCTCGCTGAACTAATAATTGTGCGAGCAATGGGCTTATGCTCAGTTCTTCGGCTAAATTTTTCTGTGTTTCACGTTGTTGTTCTGTAAGAGTTCTGTAAATCCAGGTATTTATCATTGTGTACTTTTTTTTCACTCAGGGCGAAGAGAATTATCTCTTCGGAGAAGAACCGGCATGTTATCGATCTGTATTTCAAAGGAAGATGTAGATAAACGGGATAACATTCCTGTTCTTGTGCTGTAAAAGTACAGATTTTTTCTGAAGCAACAAAAGCGTATTTTTGATTGCCTGATGAAAGTTAGGTTGAAAATTAGTCAGCGCTAGAAATATAAATTATTACTTTTGTGTCCGAAAAGAGTTGTTGAAACAGATAAACGCACCATTCGGCATTGACATATTTTTTATATGTTTATATAAATTGATTCCCAAAATTATACTTTAGATTCTTGGTAGACATGCAAAATGATATAAATAAAGCATTGGAAGTGCTTAAGGCGGGCGGGGTGATTCTTTATCCCACTGATACGGTGTGGAGTCTGGGCTGCGATGCTGCCAATGAAACAGCAGTGCAACGGGTTTGTGAACTAACGGGTGCCGATAATCTCAACGAGATTTTTGCTTTAGTAGATAATCCGGGAAGGCTGCAATCTTATGTGGACGAGGTGCCCGATATTGCCTGGGATTTAGTAGAAATGGCGGAAAAACCTCTGACCATTATTTATCCCGGAGCTCGGAATCTGGCCAGTAATCTTATTGCCAAAGATAAATCGGTAGGTCTGAGAGTTACGAATGAAGATTTTTCAAAGAAACTTTGTGCTCAATTTCGGCGTCCTGTTGTTTCGGCGCCGGCAGGTGGTCAGTCAGCCACCTATACTTTTGCCCAAATTGGCGGAGATATTAAACTGGCTGTGGACTATGTTGTAAATTTCAGACAAGATGAACGTTCTCAACCAAGGTTGACTTCCATTATTAAATTGGGAAAAGGCAATGTTTTTCAATTAATACGAGCTAATGTCGTTTAGATGAGAAATTGCACACAGAATACACGGATCAGACGAAAAAGCACAGAATAGAAATTTTATTTAAAATGCATATTCTCAAAAACATAATAATCGAATCAACTTTACATGTTCTGTAAAATCTGTGTATTCTGTGTGCCTAACTAAAACGGCATTGTAATACGAGAGTAAATTTCCGCCGATGGATAAGAATAAATTAATTTTCAGGTATTTGTTTGCTGATGTGATGGCCTCGCTTATAGTGTGGGTGCTTTTTGTTGCATTTCGGATAATAGTTAATGATGTTCAGATATTTGAAGGAGTTCAATTTCTGATTCCGAATTATAATTATCTTGTCAGCCTGATTTGTTTTCCGTTTTACTGTTTGTTTATTCATTATATCTGTGGGTATTATCTGAGTCCGATCAAAAAATCGCAGGTGACGGAGGTGTTTTCCACCTTTGTGTCTACAGGCATTATCTCGCTGTCTATTTTCCTGGTGCGTATGTTTCGCGATGTAGCCGTGTCGTTAGAGTATTTTTATTTCTCGTTGATCGTATTGTTTATTCTGTTGTTTATTTTCACCCTCTCGTTTCGCACTTATATCTCGTCGCAGGTTCGTCGCAATTATAAGCAGAAGAAATGGACCATTAATACCATTATAATCGGAACCGGGAGCAATGCATTGCGCATTGCATCAGAATTTGAGAAATATGCGCATCAAAATACCCTGATTGGATTTATTTCGATTGATAAACGGGTGATGGTAGAGCCTCAGCAGATATTGGGCACCATGAATCAGCTTTCGGCTATTATTGAAAAAAACAATATTGAAGAAGCGGTTGTTGCTCTTGATAATGCTGATGAATATCAATTGTTTTCGATCATAAATTCATTGTATAAGTTCAATATCGACATTCGGTTTACGCCTCGCTTATACGAAATACTGACGGGTAGTGCCCGGATAAACCGCTTGGAAATAAGTCCACTGGTTAGTATTACAGATTCCTCTATGGCAGACTGGCAGGCAAGCGTAAAGCGGTTTTCGGACATTGTTATTTCACTAGTAACGCTGGTGGTACTCTCTCCGTTTCTGTGCTATTTTATCATTCGGATAAAACGTGACTCTGAAGGCCCGGCTTTTTACAAGCAGGAAAGAATAGGCCGATATGGAAAACCTTTTGAAATATTGAAATTCAGAACGATGTATCTGGGTGCTGAGGGACGGGTGCCAAGCCTGAGTAGCGCTGACGATGACCGGATAACGGCTATAGGGCGTACACTTCGTAAATATCGCATTGATGAAATTCCTCAGTTTTGGAATATTTTAAAAGGTGATATGAGCGTGGTAGGACCGCGCCCTGAAAGGCGTTATTATATCAATCAGATCATTGAAGAGGCACCTTATTACTGTCTGCTGTACAAAATCAGACCGGGATTAACCTCATGGGGTCCGATTAAAATCGGATATTCGGATACGGTGGACAAAATGGTTGAGCGTCTGAACTATGATATTATTTATTTAGATAATATGTCTCTTTTTACTGATATAAAGATTTTGATCTATACCCTTGAGATTATATTTAAAGGGAAAGGAATTTAAGCAGTTACGAGTAAATAGTTACAAGTTACAAGACTATAAATAGGCACTTTGTTTTCAGAAAAACAGATTACTTATTTATCAATTCTTGTTATCTCCGATACATGTTTTGAAAATGACAATCAAATCTTCTATAGGTATTATAGAAGCTTTGAAAATGACAATCAAATCTTCTATAGGCATTATAGATGTTTTGAAAATGATTATCAAATCTTCTTCAGGTATTATAGAAGCTTTGAAAATGCTTATCAAATCTTCTTTAGGTATTATAGATGTTTTGAAAATGACTATCGAATCTTCTATAGGTATTATAGAAGCTTTGAAAATGACTATCCAATCTTCTATGGGTATTATAGATGTTTTGAAAATGACTATCGAATCTTCTATAGGTATTATAGAAGCTTTGAAAATGATTATCGAATCTTCTATAAGCATTATTGTGATTTTTAGAAGGAGGACAGAATTTTCTATTTAGTCAAGATACTCTTTTGGGTAAGCTGGTTGAAAAGTAGACTGTTTTGAGAAAAATCAATAATAAATGATATAAATTCAAAACTATTTATATCTTTGCAAACTCAATCCGATCTGAATTTAATACTCCACGCCAAAGGCAATTTTACATAACCTGTAACCAAATATAATTCAATATTTTAATTCTTGTTTGATTTTAGTTTCAACGATTTTTCTTAGTCTTCAATTTTAGATGAATATGAAGCAATCCGACTTCTCAATTATGATATATTGACCCTTGAGAAAGTGGTTAAGAAGTTAAAAGTTGGCGCGGCTTGTCCGTGAATCTTAAACCGAAGCTTGCAAATTGAAACAGTGGTTTGGTGAAATGGAAAAGACAGGTAATAGTGCATGCTGAGGTACGGAAAATATCAACATTATAGAGAGTAAGTGCATGAAGAATGATTTTTTTTTGATATAAACTAATTCATGGCACATACTTATATAAATAGAAACGATAATAAATAAAATTAGCTTCAGAATGAAAATTGCAGTACCTACAAAAGAGGACAATCAGATTGACAGCCAGTGTGAGAATATTAAACTGTACACCATCTTTAGCATTTCGGATGATAACAAAATATTGGCTGAAACAACACTTGAATCGGTTAACGGCTGTGGAAGTGAATCTGCTTTTGTATGCAATCTGGCCGAAATCGGTGTAGACGTTGTGCTTGTCGGGCAAATTGACTATTTGTTAATCTCTGAATTTACTTTGCGCAAAATTCATGTCATCTGTAATTGCGAAGGTAATGTATATGAACTTATAGAAAAATATCTGGCTGCTTAGCTTCTTTGTTGGAAATTATAAAACTATGGAAAATAAAGGTTGGTATTTACGAATGCTTGCATGGCGCGAGTTACATATAAAACAGCGCAATTTTATTCTTATGCTAAGCTTTGCGGTTGGCATCTTTGCGGCCGTAGCTGCTTTTCTTTTGAAAACAACTATTCACCTGATACAAACTTTTCTCACTGAGAGCTTCAATAGAAACGATGTGAATTACTGGTATCTGGTTTTTCCTGCCATAGGTATTCTGATAGCTTCTTTATTTGTTCGTTATGTTGTCAAGGACAATATAAGCCATGGGGTAACCCGCATTCTCTACGCCATTTCTCAACGAAAAAGTATCCTGAAGCTTCATAATGTGTGGACATCCATGGTGGGTAGTGCCATCACTATCGGCTTTGGAGGTTCGGTAGGAGCAGAGGCACCTATTGTACTTACCGGTTCGGCTATAGGTTCCAATCTGGGAAACTTCTTTAAGATGGACCAAAAAACCCTTATGCTGTTGGTGGGTTGTGGTGCCGCCGGTGCTATTGGTGGTATCTTCAAAGCTCCCATAGCCGGTCTGGTCTTTACGCTGGAGGTACTGATGCTGGACATGACCATGACTGCCATTGTGCCCTTGCTTATTTCTTCGGTTACGGCCACTTCCTTGTCTTACTTCTTCTCGGGTACGGCAGTTACTTTTGAATTTGGAAACTATGCTCCCTTCGAAATTTCGCGTATTCCGTACCTGATCTTATTGGGTGTTATTTGTGGTATGGTGTCGCTCTATTTTACAAGAGGGATGAATTGGCTGGAGGGCCTTTTTCGCAAGCTGCATAAGCCTTACCGCAAGTTGGCAGTTGGCGGGCTGATGCTGAGTTTATTGATTTTCCTTTTTCCTCCGCTTTACGGTGAAGGTTACGATACTATTATAGCTTTACTGAATGGACATTCGGCTACCGTACTCGATCGGAGTTTTTTCTTAGGTTTGGGTAATAATCCGTGGGTACTTATAATATATCTGGTATTGATCATCATCTTTAAGATATTTGCATCGGCAGCTACTACCAGTGCGGGTGGGGTCGGTGGTATTTTTGCTCCATCGTTGTTTATCGGTTGTCTCACCGGATTTGTTGTAGCACGAGCCATGAATTACTTTGGGTTTATGATTCCTGAGGCTAATTTTGCGCTGGCGGGTATGTCGGGGCTTATGTCGGGCGTTATGCATGCTCCTCTTACCGGAATATTTTTAATAGCAGAACTTACCGGTGGTTATAACCTGTTTATGACGCTGATGATTGTTTCTGTAGTTTCGTATCTGACCATTATTCTGTTCGAACCTCACAGCTTGTATGCAATGCGGCTGGCTCAGAAAGGAGAATTACTCACACACCATAAAGATAAAGCCATTCTGACTATGCTCAAAATGGAGAATTTTATTGAAACGGATTTTATTGAGTTGAATCCCGAAATGAATCTGGGCGAATTAGTCAAAAGCATATCTCACTCACGAAGAAACTTATTTCCGGTTGTTGATCCTAAAACACATGTGCTGATTGGCATTGTGTTGGTTGATGAAGTTCGGAATATTATGTTCAGGCAGGACCTATACAACCGGTTTAAAGTGCGAAAATTGATGACCTCTTTGCCGGCTACGCTTAAAGCGACCATGCCCATGGGAAAGGTGATGGATATTTTTGAAGATACGGGTTCGTGGTACTTACCGGTGGTTGACGATGATAAGGTTTACCTTGGGTTTGTTTCGAAATCGAAAATATTTGATTCGTACCGGCATGTGCTGGTACATTTCTCAGATGAGTAGATGACCTGATTATGGACTCCTTCCAAAACTTTTATATTGCAACTAAATAACAATGACAAAACAAAAACTAACTTATACGGAAGCTGTTGCCGAATTAGAAACTATTCTGGCAGACTTGGAAAGCAATTCGGAGGTAAATATGGACCTAATTGCCGAAAAGGTGAAACGTGCCGCTGTTTTGAT
>Ga0302165_10000953_pt1 | contig 10195 bp, 10 predicted proteins | sample I_Fen_E3_2_FD_193499 | JGI IMG/M metagenome (GOLD analysis project Ga0302165, IMG submission 193499) | Peat permafrost microbial communities from Stordalen Mire near Abisko, Sweden - I_Fen_E3_2 | ecosystem: Environmental > Terrestrial > Soil > Wetlands > Permafrost | place: Sweden: Abisko... | reverse complement strand
CAGGAGGACACGTTCTGACCGGACCAATTTATATTGAGGAAGCTGAGCAAGGTGACATTCTTGAGATAAAGATTAATGCCATCGAGCTGGCTATACCTTATGGTTACAACGCCATTGGCCAAAATGGATTTTTGTCGGATGAGATCTTCGATCGAAAGATGCAGATCATACAACTGGACAAAGAGAAGATGCTTGGCCATTTTGCCGACGGTATCGAAATTCCATTGAGACCTTTCTTTGGAAGTATGGGGGTTGCCCCGCCTAAAGAAGCAGGGAAGTGGAACAGCGCACCTCCATGGATTCATGCCGGCAACCTTGATAACAAAGAGCTGGTGGCAGGAACTACGTTATTCATTCCGGTTCATGTAAAAGGAGCGCTCTTTGAAATTGGAGATGGTCATGCAGCCCAAGGCAATGGTGAAGTGGATATCACGGCGATCGAAACCTCCTTGAAAGGCACGCTGCAGTTTATTGTTCATAAAGGCAAGTTGCTCAAATGGCCTCGTGCTGAAACACCCACACACATCATTACGATGGGATGCGATCGCGACCTCAACGCTGCGACACATATTGCCGTGCGCGAAATGATTCAGTACCTGGTGCAAGAAAAGAAACTATCACAATCAGATGCGTATATGCTATGCAGCATTGCCGTGGATGTGAACATCACACAACTGGTAGATGGAAATGTTGGCGTACACGCTATGCTACCTAAATCTATTTTTGTGAAGTAAATAAAGGGTCGCCCCCGCGAGGGATCATCTTCGTTTTTTCTTACTATTTCTTCAGTAAGTCAAATAGCTTGGTATTGATAAATAGAACTTCTTTCCAAACCTGTTTTGATTTAAGAACACCAATACTCTCAAGTTGCTTTAGGTATTTTGATGCCGTAATTCGTGATATGTTCAATCGCGTGGTGAGTATCTCAACCTTACAATAGGGATGTTCAAATAATATCTCAACCAATTCTTTATCATACGCTTTTGGCGCTTCTTTCTTTATCTTTTCTTGCGTATGGATAATTAACTTCTGAACCGCTCTTATCTGAGCCATGGTTTCATAAGCGGTTTCTTCTATACCGTGTAACATGTAGAGAATCCAGTTTTCCCATTTATCTTTTGTACGCACTTCTTGCAGCAAGCGGTAGTAGTCGGATTTATTACTGATAATATAATCACTCAGGTAAAGGGTAGGGCTTTCCAATAAATCATTTAGAATGATATATAAAATGTTAATAATTCTCCCTGTTCTACCATTTCCATCATAAAAAGGATGAATGCTTTCAAACTGGTAATGCTGAACCGCCATCTTGATTAAAGGAGAAATATCATCATTAGTATTGAGGTAGCCCTCCAAGTTTTTCATTAGCATCAGAATTGTATCATGCGCATCGGGTGGTGTGTATATAACTTTGTTAGTAGCTGCATTGCGAAGGGCAGTACCGGGTAGCTTGCGGATCCCTGCATTATTTCCTTCTAATATTTTTTGAATCTCCACAATTGCATTCGTACTTATAAAGCCTCGTTGCTTAATAAATTTAAGTCCGAATAAAGTAGCTTCTCGGTAACGCAATACTTCTTTCGTAGCAGAATCAGGCTCTACACCCTTGGCGGAAAGGGCTTGATACAATTTATCCTGCGTAGTAATAACGTTTTCAATTTCCGAACTAGCCTTTGCCTCTTTCAGGATAACCGCATTTAAAAGAATAGATGGATTAGGTAGAGTAGTTGCTAATCCTTTTAGCTCAGCTAAGGCAACCGATGATTTGACCAATTGTCGAAGAATCTTCACGGTTTCAATTTTTTCCCTCGAGGGAGGTAGCAAGGGTAATTGATTGTACGGTTTTTCTGGGGACATTGTCATGTAAGACTTGTAACGACCATGAGATTATCATGTAAAGATAATTATATTATTTTTACATGATAAGATTCTCATGTAAAGAAACTATACATGAGTAGTCGTATCACAAAAAAGGACAATCGGCTCGAGATCCGACATTACAACACCAGCGTCTGGATAGAATGAGGTAAACTTGCTACATCGGCAACTTTTCCTCCAATCCACAACTTATAATTCACCGCACGGTTGGTTTGGTTCATTACAACGACTACCAGTTTCCCATCGTTGTTGAGAAATGAAGTTGTTAGCAACTGACTGCGGCTGGCGGCGGCACTTACGCGTTTTGCTCCCGGCCGGATGAATTTTGAAAAGTGGCCAATGTAATAGTAAGAGTTGATGTAGCGCAGCTCACCGGTTTGGGTGTCGGCATGTACTGGGGCAAAACAATAATTACCTACGTGGTTCGGGCCACCCTTTTCGTCAAGCAAAATATTCCAGTCCGTCCAGCCCACGGTGCCATTGTTAAAATCATGAATCATCGAGCGGCCATATTCTTCTCCTTGCCCCCAAAAATTGTAACGCCTAGGATCAAAATTTTCCGGGCACCCTTCAGTAAATAATAGATTTTTGTCGGGATACATTTCATGAACGCGTCCAACATTTTCATACATGCACTGACCGCCACTCCAATCCTCGTACCAATGGAAGCCTATGCCCCAAGCATATTTTGATGCTTCGGGGTCATCAAAAATTACCGATGCGCGCTGCACCATCAAGTCGCGGTTGTGATCCCACACAATAATCTTTTTATCACCAAGCCCGTCTTTCTGCAGTGTGGGGCCGAGATTATTTTTAAGAAAGTCCCTTTCATTTTCTGCTGTGTAGATACATGACTCCCATGTCTGTGTAGCCATCGGTTCATTCTGAATAGAAACGCCCCAAATCGGCACGCCTTCCTTTTCGTAAGCATTGATAAACTTCGTAAAGTAGTTGGCCCAGTTCTGATAATATTTTGGCTTCAGCTTTCCGCCATGAAGCATGTCATTATTATCTTTCATCCATGCAGGCGGGCTCCAAGGACTGGCAAACATTGTCAACTTACCTCCTGCTGTAGCAATCGCTTTTTTGATAAAAGGGATACGGAATTTTCGATCGTGCTCAACATCAAAAGAGCTAAGCGTTGAATCACCTTCAGTTACATAGGTATAGCTAGCGCTACTGAAGTCAGAGCTATGAATGGTAGTGCGTGCAAGCGTATATCCAATTCCTTTTTCAGAATCGTAGTAAGCGTTTAAAACTTCTGTTTGCTTAGGTTCAGGTAGTTTATAGAATGTTTCCGCTGCTGCATCGGTGATCGCACCACCAATTCCGAGAAAGGTTTGAAATGTTTTGTTTGGGTCAACAAAAATGCAGATGTCAGTTTCTTTAGGTTGTGGTAAGTCGCTGAAAGAAAGTGTATCGGTCAGCGTAAGCCGATGACCGGTGCTGTCGGCAGTGGTATAGACCATCACGTGCTTACCCTCAGTTGAGAAGGAAACTGTTGTTGTTTCTTGTATCGTTGTGTTTTTAGAGCATGCAACTAGTAGTAGGATGCAGGAGACTAATTTGAGCTTCATTTGCTTTTGAATAAGGACAGAAAGATAATGATAAAGCGCACAAAATTTACATAGGCCGTTACCTCTCGCCTGCCAAAAAATCTCTCATGCCAAACAGCAAGTGCGATGTAAAGGGTGTTACGGCATCACTCATCCGTCGGTATGAGAGTGCGATCTTGAGAATCGCGTTTAAAATAGTTCGAAATAACTGCGTAACTCAAATTCAGCAAGTGAGAAAAATGCAACTTAATTAACGAAATGTATAAGTACCATTTAGCCGTAGGAATCAATCTTTGGGTTAGCGTTGTATTATTAGTTATGCATCTAACCTGTAGAGTGGAAGGCACTGGTTGCCGTGAACCTATGGTGATATCAAAATGAAACACAATTTATTTGTCCTTGTATTCTTAAGCGCAGTGGCGTTCTCCGCATCCAGCCAATCAACAGAAACTAGTTTTGTATCATCCATTTCGAATGATACCAGGATAAATTTTATCAAAACTGATATTTTACTTTCCGAATGGCATGAACAATCTTTTTGGGCACAATACGGCAACTACTTGAGCAAGGTTCAGAGAGTTTCTGCTCTAACGTATGGAACTCTTCAAAAATTGGCACTACCTACCAATAAAATGAATGATCTTATTGCATTTGAGAACGTATGCACCCTATTCACCTATCGTTTCAGTGAGCTCGCGATAAAGCGCGAATACTTTGTTGAAATCTCGCATGAACACAATGGCCTCATTGGGCTACAGTTTCTCCAAACAGAAGTGATGTTCGACATGATGGAGTGTGCCCGAATCTATGACGCATCATCGTTGCGAAAATTCCGTTTTCTGCCAAAGGCATTTTCCGGTGCAAAACTGAAACAAGCAAAATACAATACAGTTGCCGGCGCCTTATCGCTTACTCCGATGGAGGCCACTCTCTTTTTTCCTATTTATACACGCTACGAGCAAGAGTGTGAAGATATAATGGGTGAACAGTACGATTTGTATGAATTATTTTCAATAGAAGCCACCGATCTCACACCTTCTGTCTGCAAAAATCACGGGTTTAATCTACTCACACTGATGAACAGAGAAATTAAATTAAAGGAAAAATATTTTACAGAAATGAGTGCTGTGGTAGGTCCCTCACAGGCCGCTCGCTTTTTTGCTTGGGAAGATTATTACTCCATCATGTGCAAAATGTATATATGGGCTGATACCCGATAACGGCCGTCCATGATTGCCTTGACAAATACTTCCACATAAAGTCTTGTGAATTGATGCGTAGGTAACGAGGACAGTTTAATGTAGGATATTTTTATGTTTATGAACTACAGCAAAGGATTCAATCTAATGCTAAGTCGCGTTACACACTCCTGGAATTCAGTTGGTACGTTACACATAGTCGCCCGCGACAAAGGAGCGCCCCATAGCGAGTAATTCTTGTCCGTTGGGTTTTAAAACGGCAAAAACATATTTTCATCAGTGCAATTTCACTTGAATAGTTTCGTTACTATTATCAATTAGCGAACCGACTATTCTTGATGAAACCTGTTCCTACTACCAGCGTGTGAATTAATGCAAAGTAAGATTCACCCGTCAACAAGGTTTATTATTTCTATCGTTGTGGTTACAGTCATGCTATGCAGTGCGTGCATTACGAGACCCTGGCGACCAACCAATGTAGGCCACGAGTCGGGTACGGAGTCAACACCCCTGTTGGTATCGCATATTTCTAAAAAAAATCAATGGACAATAGCTCGTACTAAGCCACACAATATATTTCAGCAAATTATCTGCTTTAATTATGTGTGCCGAAGATTGATCGGCCGAAATAAATTGAGGCAAGCCATTAGCTATGAGGATTTTAGTAAACAGATCAAAAAAAATGCAAAGAAGGGAGTCTATAAAAATTTGACGCCAACAATTCCCGCAACAACTCCTCCCGTTAAAAAGCAAAAGAAGGACACGATCGTAATAGCAAAAGATACGGCTCGTACGATAAAGATGAAACCTGCGCCCGTCCTTGTGCCGCCTATTCTGAAAGCTGATAGCTTGATTACATTGAGTGAATTCTTGTTTGAGACCGAAAGCTATAAGTTAAAAGACAAACACTACTCTCAATTGGATTCCTTAAGCCAATTTCTGCTTAAGCATCCTACGCTCAAGGTGAGTATTACAGGCCATACCGACAACATGGGAAACGAAAAACATAATGTGACGCTCTCCATGCACAGAGCAGAAACAGTTGCCCACTATCTGATCAACAAAGGAGTCTCCGATGAGAAAATATTTTTTGAAGGATTTGGTAGCTCACGTCCGCTCCAGGGAAATGAAACCGAAGAAGGCCGAAGCAAAAACAGGCGTGTTGAGATTTTGATAAGCAACTCGAAGAAAAAGTAGAATCTTCACGCATACTGACTGGTATGACAATAAGATGGTTTGTTACTCCCATTTGAATACACGCACTGCAAAAACATAAACTACAACCAACCAAACGCCCATGCCAATAAAGTCAACCGGAAGATCCACAAGGCTCACCCCTTCATTGGCAATTTTGCGAAGGCTATGGCTCACATAGGTAAGAGGAAAATAGTCAGTAATGGATTTTAGCCACGATGGAAATCCATCGCGCGGAAAAAATATTCCTGACAGCAATAACATCGGCAACTGAATAAGGTTAGCAACCGGCGCCACTTGCGTTTCATCCTTGGCCCATCCTGCAATGGCAAACCCAATTCCTAAAAAAATAAGGATCCCCACAATACAGACCATGGCAAAACTAAAATAACTGCCCACCATATGAAACCCAAAGAAGTAGGTGCCTACCGCTATTAATATGAATGCATTGGCGAGCGTTACCAGCAAACGCACGAAGGCTTGGGCAAAAACAAAATAAACAGGGTGAACAGGAGTAGCTTGAATTCTGCGAAGAGCTCCACTTGCCTTCATTGCAACAAAGCTGAATGCTACTCCGAAAATTCCCAGTTGCATAATGGTCATTGATAAAATGCCAGGAAGAATAAAATCAAAATAACCCAGGTTGTTCGTGGATACGCCTTCACTCTTCACTTCAAGGACCGAAGGCGAATGAGTCAACTGCCTATCAAGGTTTGAAACAATTTCAACGATGGCGAGATTAGCAATTTGCCCGCTTTGGGGCTTAGCGCTATTAAATCGCGTTTGAATGCTGCTTGCCAAAGGTTTGTCACTTTCCATCGTACCGAAATTTTCAGGCACAATTACCTGCAAATCAATATTTCCTTTGCCCAATTCAGCTGCCGCCTCTTCTTCCGTAATTTCTCTAATGTTAAAAGCTTTTACACTTTTCAACCTCTCGATAAACTGTTTGGATACTTCTCCACTTGCGTGATTAGTTAACCCGATTTGTATTGAGGTGCCTCGGCCTTTGGAAAGAAAACCAAAGATGGATAATAGCGCTATGGGAATAAGCAATGAGAAAACGATGGCTCCTTTGTTGCGATAGTACATCTTCAACGAAGCCTTGGTCAACGCAAGTAGAGAGCGAGTATTTTGATTCATATTAGTCGCGAAGGGTTTTTCCGGTGAGGTCAATAAACACATCGTCCAAGGTAGCTGGCGGCACTTCGGTATGTGGTTTGAAACCCCGTGAAAGCAATTGCCTGATTAGTTGGTCAGGTGAATCAAGGGCCACAATTTTTCCATCATCCATGATAGCTACCCGGTCGCACAAAAATTTTGCCTCTTCCATATAGTGTGTGGTAATGATCACCGTTGTGCCCCGGCTCTTAATTTGCGTAATCAAGTCCCAAAGATTTCTGCGTGCTTGTGGGTCAAGCCCTGTGGTAGGTTCATCTAGGAAAACCATGACCGGGCGATTGACCAATGTTGTGGCAATTGAAAACCGTTGCTTCTGGCCACCGGATAGTTTCTTTACCAAAAAATGAGCTTTGTCTTTTAATCCGACATCAGCGAGGAGTTCAAGGGGGTTGATCGTAGATCCGTACAAGTCGGCAAACATTTCAAGAAGCTCAGTGAGTTTAAGGTTCTGAAAAAAAGCAGAAGACTGAAGTTGAATACCGATGCGTTGCTTGATCAGGTAAGGTTGGTCTGTCGTTTTAATGCCATCCAAAATAACATCTCCAGAAGTAATTGAGCGAAGGCCTTCAATCATTTCCAGTGTGGTTGTTTTGCCCGCTCCGTTTGGTCCAAGAATTCCAAATACCTCTCCACGGTTCACCGAAAAGGAAATTCCTTTCACCGCATGAACATCGTTGTCGTAGGTTTTGGTGAGATTAATTACTTCTAATATGACTGGCATACTTAAGTTGATTGAAATCAAAATTAATCAATTTCATCTGTTAATAATTGATTTTTAATGGTCAGATGGAATGGCCAAGCTCAATTAACATTCATTTAATTTAACTCAAAGCGTGACCATTTCACGAAAGCATCATTCCATCTTTCTCTGATTATTCCATTCTTCAAATAAACTCACAGAAAAAATTTAATTTTACCTTCATGGATTTTTTCTCTAGTTAATAACTGTGACACATTATTACAACAGTTTTAGTCCGGAAGAATTGACCGGTTCTGATTTAGATAAATTATTAGCGCTGGGCTGGTACCGCATGCATCAAACTATTTTTACCACTTCGCATGTAGGTTTGGAGGAAGTACATCGTGTTCATTGGTTGCGCTATTCGCTTGATGAAATTCAAAGTCATTCTTCACATCGCAAAATCCTTAAACGAAATAGACAGCTTCACTTCACTATTGAAGACTTTAACTCCATTCGCGCAGATCATGCTGAATTACATCAGCGATATTATGAATCCATTGAGTTTGAGGGTGCGATGAGTATTGAAGAATGTCTTTTCGGAGAAGAAAGTACAGGCGGCAATATTTACAACACCAAATGCATTTCGGTTTTTGAAGGCGATCACCTCATTGCCGGTGGCTACTTTGATGCAGGCGATTATGCAGCAGCATCCATTTTGCATTTTTTTGATCCACTATATAAAAGAAATAGCCTTGGCAAATTTCTTATTCTCCTCACCATCGATTACCTAAGATTGAATGGTTTTGATTTTTATTATCCTGGTTATGTTGTTGAAGGAAATCCTAAAATGAATTACAAACTCTTTCTTGGAAAAGAAGAAGCGCAATACTTTGATCCTGAAACAGTAACCTGGAAATATTTTCAAGAGAGCATTTTGGTAAAACAATAGCCTGTAACCCTCTAATTCAATGCTGAGTCTAAGGGGGAAAATCTGATATGCTCAATTCCAACAAACTTAAATTGGCAGACATCAGCCTGATCTGCCTTTCTCTTTTTTATGTGATGATGCTGGGAGGCGGTAGTTATGAACAGCTAACCGTTACTAATGTAGTAACAAGCGCTCCTCCCAAGTCGCTGTATATGTTGCAAGGACCGTACGGTTTTAAGCCTGTAATTTTCTGGATAATTTTTCGCCCCATCACTATTCTATTATTTTTGTTGGCAATAGCCGCTAATTGGAATTATTCCAAGGTCCGAAGAAAATTATTACTTTTTGCATTCTGTATTGATGTTATAACAACAATCGCCACCTTCACTTATTTTGCTCCAGAGACCGGAGTGATTGCAGGTGCCGCCTATCATGCAGACATCATCGATAATGCACAGCTTGAACGCGCACAGCTCTGGAAAAATTTAAATTGGATAAGAATTGGTGGATTTTATGTTGGCGCCATTCTCCTTCTCATCGCCATCAATCAAAAACATCAGCTTAAAGAAACTTGAGCCTTCAACCTTTCAGCAAGTTTTTAAGATCAGGATGATGTTGTGAAGTGAGAAACTCAGTCACCGTAAATTCGGCCAACTTGTGAATATAAAATGGATCTTCGCTAATAATCCGGTCAACCTCTTCTTTTGATTTTGCTAATGTTAAAATTATTCCGCCAGTGCGAGGTACTTTTCTACCCGAGGCAACGAATACATTTTGCTTATAATATTTATGTAAATATTTCACATGCTCTGTCATGTGAGCATCCAACTTTTCAAGAGGTACAATATAATTCAGATTGATGATGAACATGAGTGGCACTAAACTTCTTGTGACTGCATTTTTCTTACTTGCAATACTGCACCAATCAGAAATAACACAAAGCAAACCCCAATTACCATTTGGATACGAGGATCATCGGGACTGGAAGCAAGTGGCGCATCCAATGGAAGCCGAGTGGCAGACTCAGTAACGGCTGGAACAATATGAAAAAAGAAAGTTAACGAATAGCCAACCCGCTCAATATACTGTGATGCTTTTCCTAAACTTCCTTTACTCGCTGCCCACACCACACCAAGGGTTACAAGAGTAATAATTCCCAGAACATGTGGTTTTCCAAATCCACCATGTTGAAAGATTCCAAAACCTGTGAGACAAACAATGATGGTAGTCACCACATACGTTTTTCCAAGAGAATTGTCCAATGAAATTTTACCATCGCGGATGAGAGCTATTGCACCAGTCGCAACAGCAATCAAGCTGATTATTGTATGAAATACACCGAGTGGAGTTAATCCAAAAATAAGGGTTGGGCTCATGTTGTTATTAAGTTTAACGGTCAAGATAATAAATTCATAAATAAATCAACAAGGAATTTGTTGTCTTTGAGATGGCAACCTAGTCCATTAATTTGCGTACTCAACCAAGTATATGCCTGTCGTTATTCAAAAGTCCACACTAGATTTTTTAAAAAAGCTTTCCTCCCACAACGATCGGGAGTGGTTCACCCAACACAAAG
>Ga0302165_10000952_pt1 | contig 10204 bp, 8 predicted proteins | sample I_Fen_E3_2_FD_193499 | JGI IMG/M metagenome (GOLD analysis project Ga0302165, IMG submission 193499) | Peat permafrost microbial communities from Stordalen Mire near Abisko, Sweden - I_Fen_E3_2 | ecosystem: Environmental > Terrestrial > Soil > Wetlands > Permafrost | place: Sweden: Abisko... | reverse complement strand
CCTGCAAACATCTTATAAGATTCGACGGGATTGGGTTTCAATCCATATAACTCAAGACATTGATTTGCTGTATGTGCAATCGCACCAACTGAATCTGCAGTTGTTCCATCCAAATCAAATATACATAGTTTGTATTTCATAGTCTTCCTCATTTCTGCACAGATTTTTGTGCATATCAAGTTTATTCGAACGCAAATATTGTCATAAATGAGAATACATAGCCTTCTGCAACTTTAGTGACTCTCAATATCATGAATTAATATATAAAAATTACATTAACACTCTATTTTTCAATTCTTGACATATGCGCCCCACCGGTAAACCAACGACATTATTATAATCGCCTTCAATCCCTTTAATATACGCCGCAAATAGTCCTTGAATTGCATATGCCCCTGCTTTGTCTATAGGTTCATTCGTTTTAATATATTCACGAATTTGATTTTGTGTCATTGAGTATACATCAACTCTTGTCTTTTCTGCAAAGGAAATAATCTCACCATTTATATTTAAGGTAACACCTGTATACACATAATGACTCTTTCCTGACAATCCCGAGAGCATTTCAAATGCTTCATTCTCATCCTTAGGCTTACCAATGATCTTATTATCATTATATACAATTGTATCTGCACCAATTACAACTACATCGTTCCTATCAACGAGCTTATGATAAACATCTTGTGCTTTTTGTCTTGATAATTCAATCACGACTTGATCGGGTTCTATATTTGTAATAATTTCTTCAATATCACTTTTAATTACCTGAAATTGTATTCCTACTTGGGTCAATAATTCACTTCTTCTTGGAGATGCTGATGCCAAAATATATTTGTACATTAAATTCTATCCTTCTTTCTATAATACTAATAACTATATTATGTATTTCCACACAGTTTGCATTATAGCATACTGTTAAAAGCGTTTTCAACTGTATATATAAAAAGCATCATAAATAAGTATACATATTACTTATTTATGATGCTATGTATTTTTTTATATCTATTAATTATCCTATAGATATGTTTAGAAATTAGTTTCATCTTCTTTTGCTTTTTTATCTTTTATTTTTTTCTCTAATATTACCAATCCTAAAATAATCAGAATTGAAACACCAACTGCCGTCGTATAAATAGTGAAATGACTTTCATCACCTGTTTGAACCTTATCCTCATCAGCATATACTTCTGGAGCTTTTGTCTCAACTATTGTTGTTGCCATTACTGATGCTTTTGTAACCAAATCCTCATCTGCATATACCTCTGAAGTTTTTGTTGGTTGCGCTGTTGGTCTTGTAACTATCTGTATTGGTTGTGTTGGCGTTGGCGACTGTGTTGTTACTTGTTGTGTAACCTGTTGTGTTACCGGCTGTGTTACTGATTGTGTCACTGACTGTGTCACTGGCTGGGTCACTAGCTGTGTCACTGGCTGTGTCACCGGCTGTGTTACTGGCTGTGTCACTGGCTGTGTCACTGGCTGTGTCACTGGCTGTGTCACTGGCTGTGTTACTGGCTGTGTCACTGGCTGGGTCACGGGCTGTGTTACTGGCTGTGTCACTGGCTGTGTTACTGGCTGTGTCACCGGTTGTGTCACGGGCTGTGTTACTGGCTGTGTTACTGGTTGTGTCACGGGCTGTGTCACTGGCTGTGTTACTGGCTGTGTCACGGGCTGTGTCGCCGGTTGTGTTACTGGCTGTGTTACTGACTGGGTCTCTTGTTGTGTCGTTGTTTGTGTTGTTGTTTGTATCTGTGTTTCTGTTTGAGAAGCTTTTGCTAAGAAATGCCACTCCCCTGCCGGATTCGAAAACGTTTTTGATAACACTCTACCTCTTGATGTTCCTGTAACCTTAACATCTGCTTGGGTAGCAACTACTACGCCACACACCTCTGAAAGATTTAATAATCCACTATAATCTGAGAAGTTAAAAATAACTGTATCTGCAATATTTTCATTATCATTTGATGAAGCTACTTCATTTACCAAAAATCTTGATAATGTAAATTCTGTAAGATTTCCGCTTATGTTGATTATCACTATTTGCTCATTACCTTTTGTTATCTTTAAATGACCCGTCTGTAACTTATTATATTCCGCCATTGTAATGTTTACAACGCATATCTTATCCTTACAATTTGAAATATCAATAATACCATTATTCATATCAATAAAATTAATAACTGATCCTTTTGTATTATCTGTATTACTTGTATATTGAGAAAAATTTGTTGCAATCGTAGAAAGCGTATTCGATATATTTACATAATTAGGATTTACAATTAAATTAACATTTGAAGCATTTGCGATTAAAATAGAACCACTTCCAGTTCCAAAAGTAACTGTATTTCCATTTTTAGTAAATTGAGATCCTACTACAATATTATCAGCCGCTCTAAGTTGCAAAATTCCAGACTCAAAGTTTTTAATAAAACATGTTCCTGCGACGCTTGTGTAAGCACCTACATTATTTCCTATATCTTTCGTTCCATCCACTTTCAAATTATTCGTTGCAATATTAGATTCAAAATCATTAGCAATAAGTGCGCTTTCTGCAAATACGCCATAGCTTTTTGCTGGACCCAATAATGTGTTTAATTCATCTTGTACATCCGTACCAGCAATACTAGATGCAATTATACTTAGTGTTGCAGCACTTACAGACAATATAAATACCATAACCACCGCTATTATAACCTTACCATACTTTTTTATTTGACTATTTTTTTTACTTTTGATAACGAAATCCCCCTTTTGTTTATACTTTGTGCTTCTACAGTTCTTCTTTTTTGAAAAATATTTTATGAATTCACTCCCCTATATTAGTAATTTCTTTTAATTGTATTTTTAAAAGCCAACCCTTATTACTATTTGTTTTAGATAAAGTAAAAAAAATCAAAAAAAAAATCTTTCGCTGCATAAATGATTACTCATCTATGCAGCAAAAGACTTTTTTTGATTATTTTCGTTATGTTTGTCATTATTTTTTACATAATGCAATCTCAAGTTTGTTCTACAAACACTCCCTTAAGATTGTATAAATTATTTTATTCTTGTATTTCGAGGCTTCTATTCATCGCAGAAACAATTGCTTCAATTGATGCTCTAATTATATCTGGGTCAATACCAATTCCAAAATATAAATTACCATCAGTGCCTTTAATTCCTACATATGCAATCGCACTTGAATCTGAACCATCTTGTAGTGCATGTTCCTCAAAGCAAATGATTTGACAAGGAACATTAAATTGCTTGTGCAGAGCCTTACTTACCGCATCCAATCGGCCATTTCCTCCAGCTTCAACTACAGTTCTAACGCCCTTCGATTCAACTGTGATTGTTGCCTGAATTCCATCCTGTTGTTTGAAATGACAATCTATAATATCAAATATTGTTGTATATTTTTTATAGCGTTTTTCAAAGATTTCTAAAATCTCCTGAGGTAATAATTCCTTATGTTGAACATCAGAAACTGCTTTAACTGCATACCCAAAGTCTTCCCTCATCTTAACTGGAAGTTTCATGCCGTAGCTTTGCTCTAAAATATATGCTACGCCACCCTTACCAGACTGGCTATTAATTCGGATTACATCTGCATCATATTTACGTCCTACATCTTCTGGATTAATTGGAAGATATGGAACAGTCCAATGCAATGGATCCTTTTCTTCTCTCCATTTCATTCCCTTCGCAATCGCATCTTGATGTGAACCAGAGAATGCAGCAAATACAAGTTTTCCACAGTATGGATGTCTATCATGGATTGTCATCTGTGTAAGTCTTTCATATGTTTCAGCTATTTCTGGTATATTTGATAAATCAAGCACTGGATCAACCCCTTGCGCATACATGTTCATTGCTAAAGTGATGATATCAACATTACCTGTACGTTCGCCATTGCCAAATAATGTTCCTTCAATTCTATCAGCTCCAGCAAGTATCCCCATCTCTGAATCACTCACACCACAGCCTCTATCATTATGTGGATGAAGAGAGATAATCACATTTTCTCTACTGTGAAGATTCTTATGCATATATTCAACCTGACTTGCGAACACATGTGGCATTGAACATTCAACAGTTGCCGGAATATTAATAATTACTTTATGATCAGCTGTTGGTTCCCAAACATCAATTACATGATTACATACATCAAGCGCATACTCAACTTCTGTTCCTGTAAAACTTTCTGGACTATATTCAAAAGCAAAGTTACCTTCTGTCTCATTCGCTAATTTCTTAAGAAGCTTCGCTCCTTCAACGGCTATATCTAAAATTTCCTCTTTTGATTTTTTAAATACCTGTTCTCTTTGCGCAACTGATGTTGAGTTGTACAAATGAACGACTACACTAGGAGCGCCCTTAACTGCTTCAAATGTTTTTCTGATAATATGTTCTCTTGCTTGTGTAAGTACTTGAATTGTAACATCCTCTGGGATCAAATTCTGCTCAATTAAGGTTCTAACCAATTGATATTCCGTATCAGATGCTGCTGGAAATCCAACTTCGATTTCTTTAAATCCAATCTTTACAAGCATTTTGAAGAATTCCAGTTTTTCTTCTAAGTTCATAGGCTCGATTAATGATTGGTTACCATCTCTTAAGTCAACACTACACCATATTGGTGCTTTATCCACTGATTCTTTTTTGGCCCAGTCCATACACTCTGTTGGTGGCATAAAATAATTCTTCTTGTACTGTCTGTAATCATACATATTCAAATCCTCCTCTTAATCTATTTTTTTCTATTATTAATAACGATAATAAGTAAAGATTTTACTACACATTACGTGTAAGCTGTAGAAACTCGCTTTGCGAATTTCTACAATACTTGTAAGCTCTAGAAACTCGCTTCGCGAATTTCTACAATACTTGTAAGCTCTAGAAACTCGCTTTGCGAATTTCTACAATACAGGTAAGCTCTAGAAACTCGCTTTGCGAATTTCTACAATACAGGTAAGCTCTAGAAACTCGCTTTGCGAATTTCTAGCCGCTATCGCGGCATTCGTCAGATAGCAGGAAATCAGGCAGAGCAAATGCAAGCGAGCTTGTATTTGCTCTGCCTGATTTCCTACCATCTTCCTCACTGCTTACACGTAAAGAATAGCCCTCCATCTCTTGATCTTATACAAATGTATAAAATCAAGAGACGAAAGGCTATAAAGTCTCACGCGTTACCACTCTTATTCGCAAACTACGTTGCGCTCTCACCGAATACGGGCAATTGCCTTATATTCTCTCCACAATAACGGTTGGATTCCGACTACGTCTACTTTCTAATATAATTTAAATCATATTAGATTTTGAATAGCTGCTCCAAGGCGAGTTCCATACTTTCCATCTGCTGTCTCGCACCATCCGACAACTCTCTGAATTAAGTCTGTATGTACTATTCCTCTTCAATGCATTTACTTATTATTAAAAATAATTATATATGATTTTATTTTAAAAGTAAAGTGTTATTTAAAAATATCATTTATTATTTATATTTTTAATTATCTCTATTTCTTCTGAATTAACCTTTTCATTAGAATACCTGGCTTTTTCATAAATATCTGTTACGATTTTAATATCTTTTGCATTTTCTGATATTCCTTTTCTTGTGATATCCTCTGGGAATTCATTTGAAGATATCTTTTCTTTACCTATACCTTTTTTAACTTTCTTCTTATATATTTTCCGCAATTTCAAATTATGATCTAGTTCAGACGCTTCATTTAGACGTTTCACTCTTGAAATTTTAATTTTATCCATAGCTTTCTTCTTTGGCTTTATGAATTCAATAAGATCTGATCCACGTTTCTTCTTTTTTGCAAATCTTTTAACATCAGATACAATTTTAATGATTAGAACTATCGTAATAAATATTAATAACATGATTAATAATGAATAAAAGAGTTGGTCAAATGATCCCGAATCAGTAGGCGTAAAATAAGATTCTGTCGTATGCTCTGAGGTTTCCATTGTAATCGCTTCTGTCTGAATCTGGATGTTTTCTTGAGGCTTTCTAAATAATAACCCTATTATCAAGCCAATTATCCAATGAAAAAATCTCCCGATTATTTGAAATGTGTTTCCATATGGGGTCGAATAAAAAGCCATCATTCCAGCGAAAACGATTATCAGTGCTGTAATTAACATATCCATGTTAACCTTAAACAACTGATTGGCTGGAAAATTAACATTTTCTTTGTTCTCAATAAATACATTATTAATCTTATCAAGATTATTGTAAACAATCTCTGCCATTGTAAATAATACCAATATCAATAAGCCACTTTGTATCATAACTGCATTATTTATATACATACCATACATATAACAAATAACCATTATAGCCATTCCTTGCACAGGCATCTTTTCTACAGAAACCTTTGTCGTTGTTATCTTTATATGTCCTGAAAAAATCAGCAATATCCCAACTAGCAAAAAATAAACAAAGCATTCATTAGTAGATCTAGCATAAAATATTGCAGCTACAATTAATAGAAAATGCAAAAAATAAAAAGTGAAAAAACCATTAATAAACTTTCTAAATAGATATGTAGCAATGACTAACGTAGAAATCATCAAGCATCTATTGTACTCACTGACATTATATTTCAGCAACGAAAATGAAAATATAACACTCAACGTAATAAAAATCATACATTGCATTAGAATTTCTAAAACTCTCAAAGATATCTTAATTTTTTGATTAGTCATAATATGGTACCTCCCAAGGAATGATATCTGCGAATTTACAATTCTTAGGTTCATAATCAAATCCATTATTATGAGGAACTATCCATATTGATCCCTTACTATCCGCACACATATTGTTGAATTTATCTTGTATGTTGTTGTTTTTGCAGGATGAAATAAGAATATATAATGCGTCATTTGATATTTTTGATGAATTATTCGATAGTAATTCAGTGAAATCATCCGCTGGCTTTTTCAAGTCTATTCTAGCCAAACCCAAATTAATAGAATTAATATGATCAAATCCATTCCCACAGTTAAGCAATATATTTTCATCTGTCAAAATATCTTTTCCATTACAAATTATACTTGTAGAAACACCGTTTTCAATCAACATCTGCATAAGACTGGCCGCTATACTGATGCTTTCTTCTAAAAGGTTCTCATATTTTATCATTCCTTCATACTCAAGATTTAGAAGAATGCAAACTTCTTGACTTGCTGTAAAATCATAACAATTAACTTTGAATTCGCTGGTTTTAGCCGTTGCTTTCCAGTTAATCTTATCCATTGAATCGTAATCTTGATAATCACGTATTCCCTTGAATTCAAATGGATCTTCATATATATGCTTATTTGTAATAATTGATCCCATGATTTTTCGAAAAGGGACTTCCACAGCTTCTGTGTTCACAAATGCAGGATACACTACTAATTCACTTGATATTGGAATTGTAACTGATAAAATATCATTCAAAAACAACCCCATAGATAAAAGTTCGATCTTTTCGATTGTATAGAACCCTCTTTTCTTACATACAAGCGGAATTGTTCTTGTGATCTTTTGATAAAACATCAAGGAAAATACATCATTTTTATATGACTTGTCTGAAACCACTGAATTCGAATCCATATTATCAAATCTAAGATTTCTATCAAGTTGAAACTTCACATTTATAAAATGAAGTGGCATCCATTTTTCATTTGTAACCACTTCAAGAAGATTCACAATATCTCCAGGTGTTGCATACTCCGTAGCGAACCCAATCTCTGCAGACAACCCCTTTAGCCAGAATTTTATATATATACGTTCGATTATAATATACGAAATCCCAGCTCCTGCCAGCATTAACACTATTTCCATCTTAACTCCACTCTTCAGTTGGTACAGGAACTGATTCCAATGCCTGTTCAATAAATGATTCTCTATTATCTTGTCTAGTCATACCTAGTTTTAATACTAATCTGTGAGCAAATACAGGTACTGCCAATAATTTAATATCTTCTGGGACAACATAATTTCGACCTTGAATGTATGCGTATGAACGTGCTGCATTAATCATTGTAAGTGTACCTCTAGGGCTTACACCGATTGAAACATTCTTTATGTTTCTTGTAGCAATTACAATATCAACGATGTACTCTTTCAGTGCAGAATGAATAAATATATTCTTAGCCTCAGCCTGCATATTAATAATATCTTCCTTTTCACAAACAGGGGTTATCGAATCAAATGGGCTTTCTGATAAAAATCGATTAATAATATTAATTTCTTCTTCTTTATCCGGATATCCCATATTTAACTTCATCATAAATCGATCCAGTTGTGCCTCTGGTAGTTGAAATGTACCAGATGTTTCTATTGGGTTTTGTGTTGCAATTACAAGAAATGGTTCATCTAAAATACGAGTTTCCCCATCGATTGTAATCTGATGTTCCTCCATACATTCAAGCAAACTAGACTGCGTTCTTGGTGTTGCTCTATTAATCTCATCCGCTAATATTATATTTCCAAATGCAGGTCCCTTTCTAAATGTAAATTCACCTAACTTTTGATTATAAAAATTAATTCCAGTAACATCTGATGGCAACAAATCCGGTGTGAACTGAATTCTCTGAAAATCTGCATTAATCGACTTGGCAAAAGTCTTAGCCATAACGGTCTTTCCAGTTCCTGGCACATCTTCTAGCAATATATGTCCCTTTGAGATTACAGCTGTTAATAACATATCAATTGTATTTGATTTGCCAATAATCACCTTGTTAATGCTTTCTTTAATTAATTGTACCTTCTTCTGGTATATACTTTTTTCTGATTCATTCCCCATAATAAATATCCTCCAAAGCCTTTTAATTTTTTATAATTATAACACTTTTTCCATTTTTTTACAATAAACCATCAAATAAATGAGCATAAAAAAATTCCATTAACTGAGTTAAGGAATTCTTTTTGGTAACTATATTTATTTACGTCTTTCATCAGGAATTGGCATCTCAAGATTCACATCAATACCTCTGGGCTCCACTGGTGTTGAAAATACAATCTGTGTACTTGTTCTACCAAATTTTTGAAGCTGTCCTATGAATGTATCAAGTTCCATTGTACTTGGGAACGCAACCTTTAAAAGCATGGAATAATTACCAGTTACGCAATTACATTCCACTACATTTAGGCACCCCTTGATAAAAGGATAAAATTCAGGTTTCTGAACTGGCGCTATTTCCAAATTAATAAATGCCGTAATATGATAGCCTAATTTGATTTGATTAATTTTGGCTTCATATGCAACAATTATTTCATCTTTTTCCAATCTTTCTATTCTCGCCGAAACTGCAGGTGATGACAAGAATACTTTTTCTGCTAAAGCTTTTAATGGCGTCCTCGCATTTTTCTGTAAAAGTGTTACAATTTTCTTATCAATTTTGTCCATAGTATCCATTCCTTTCTATGTTAGATGATATACATTTTTAGATATTCAGTTCAAATCGGATATCTAATCCTCTTCAACTTTGGCATAAAAAAAGGACAATTTCAAAGTAATAATCTTAAATTACTTTAAATCGGTCCTCATTGACTAGGTTTACAATATTATGTTATTAATTGTATATTACATTACTTTTTTAAAAATAACAACTAAAATTTTAAAATTTGTTGCTTTTTTTCCTTTCATCTGATACATTTATACTATCAATTACAATAAAGAAATGAGGTAAATTAGATGAGTGAAGATAATATTATACCAGAAAAAGATACGGTAACTCTTACATTGGACGATGATACAGAAGTGGAATGTGAAATTGTATCTATTTTCCCAGTTGGGGAAAAGGAATACATTGCACTCCTTCCATTAGAAGGAGCTGAAGCAGAAGACGGAGAAGTATTTATCTATCGTTATACAGAAACTGCTGATGGTGATCCAGATCTCGAAAATATCGAAGACGATGATGAATATGAAGCTGTCGCCGATGCATTTGATGAGCTTCTTGATTCCGAAGAATTCGATGAAGTTGATGACGAAGATGAAGAAGAAGAAGAAGCAGAAGAAGAATAATTACAAGTTCTATTTTTCAATTAAAAAGGCATTATTAGTAGATTTTTCAATCTTACTAATAATGCCTTTTTGTTAATCTTCCGAAAATAATTCATCTAATTTTTCTTTTAGCTCTTTCATCTTAATCGGCTTTGAAATATGCATATTCATGCCTGCTCTTTGGGTCAGCTGCCTATCTTCTTTGAACGCATTTG
>Ga0302165_10000951_pt1 | contig 10210 bp, 4 predicted proteins | sample I_Fen_E3_2_FD_193499 | JGI IMG/M metagenome (GOLD analysis project Ga0302165, IMG submission 193499) | Peat permafrost microbial communities from Stordalen Mire near Abisko, Sweden - I_Fen_E3_2 | ecosystem: Environmental > Terrestrial > Soil > Wetlands > Permafrost | place: Sweden: Abisko... | reverse complement strand
GCCGGAACGTCATTTGTTTTACGGCAAATGCCTGGCCATAGTCCAAACCAACGGCAAAGCAGGAAACATTATCCTGAAAGCTTCGGTGGATGGATTCCCGGCACAACAGGTTGTGATTACAAGCAAGTAAAAAGATATACGTAAATACTTAAGAATCCCCTTGAGCCTATTGGTTCAGGGGGATTCATGTTTTCATGATGTGGGTGAACACTCTCAATGATGAAGCAAATCTAAGATTTTCAATATTAAAAACGGGCTGTTCGGAGTAGGTTTGCTATTAGGTTTATAGGATTTACAATTACGATTAACAATGTAGTCTGAACCTCCGTATAGCAACGTAGGCTGATGCCCAATTAAGAACAAAGGACAGAAACCTGTTTTAAGGCAAATCTATCAAAATAATATGTCAATACGGTCCAATATCTAATAAATTACCTCCCAGTCAGCGCCAATATAGCTGCTATCCCTGATATTTTAATCATTTAGCTACAAAGCAAAAGAAAGCCATTCATTTCAAATTACAAATATTATTTAAAAATTACGAGTACAAGATTTGGTTATTAACGTCTTTTTATTAACTAATGCGTAATAATGTGAATATCTGTATATGAATAAGCACATTATGAGCTGGAACTTCTAACTTATCAGTACAATCATCATTTTTTATATTTTACCGGGGAATCACTAATTTCTACTACTTATTCAATAAAAAAAAAGATCAAGCAAAAATAATCAACAATATTTAAGTCAAAATCCCAAACAACCTTTTATTCATGTTTGGGACTAATTTTGTTCATTGAGTAAGAAAAAAAAGAATCAACTAAATTTTCCACATAATTCAGAAAGGAGGTCATTACGATTTTATATTCATTTAAATTTTAATTTAATCAACTTGCATAAAACTAAATATTCACTTAATTCAATTAGAAATGTTGAAAAATCACAAGTCAAATTTTACGGCACGACGGATTCGGAATGCGCGTAAATCTTATCTGATCATCTTATTTGCATTTACTACATTGTCAATGTCTTTGTTTGCACAAACACAAAGCATAACAGGTATCGTAAAAGAGATTTCAGGGGAACCCCTTATTGGCGTTTCAATACGCTTAAAATCAGATGCTAAAATTGGTACCATTACCGATGCACAGGGAAAATTTTCAATTACGGTACCGGAAAATTCCACCCTTACCTTTTCTTATTTAGGGTATGTCACTCAAACTGTTCCAGGAGGTTCAAACCTGATGGTCGTATTGAAGGAAGATAACATGAACCTTGATGAAGTGGTTGTAATAGGCTACGGAACCGTAAAAAAGAGAGACCTGACCGGAGCAATAACTACAGTTAAGAGTGACGTTATTTCACTTACACCAACGTCAAATCCAATGGAGGCACTTCAGGGAAGAGTTGCCGGATTGGATATTACCAAATCATCAGGGCAGGCGGGTACAGATGTGACCATGCAATTGCGTGGAAACCGCTCTTTCAGTGCTTCAGGGAAACCACTCTTTATTATCGATGGTATGCCGGGTGATTATACTACCATGAATCCTAATGATATTGAAAGCATAGAAGTGCTAAAGGATGCGTCCTCCACTGCAGTTTATGGTTCTTCCGGATCGAACGGAGTTGTCATGATCACAACAAAAAAAGGAAAAGAAGGGAAAATGAATGTAAACTTTAATACCTATATGGGTTTTAACGGAGCATCCATTTTGCCAACCATGCGCAGTGGCGACAGCTATATGAATACAGTTCGTTTAGCTCGCAAGGAAGCCGGAACGTATATTGATGATACCGATCTGGTAGATCCTGCAGTATACGCAGCGTATCAGAAAGGACAGAACATCGATTGGGCAAAGGCTTTAATGCAAACAGGAAACGTTCAGAACTATTCTCTTTCTATCTCAAACGGAACAAAAAAAACCAAAGAGTATTTCTCCTTGAATTACTCCAATGAGAATGGTCAATATACGAATGACAACTACAAAGTTCTTTCTGCCAATATAAGGTTGGATCAACAAGTCAATAAATTTTTTGCTGCAGGTATCAATGTTCAGGGAGCATACACCATGCAGAACAAAACATACAGCAAACTGTACACCGCCCTGGTAGCCTCCCCATACGGATCATTGTATGATGATAACGGAAATCTTACAGCATACCCGGTAGCAGGGGATAATAAGCAGGTGAACCTTCTTCTTGATCAAAACAGCAATGTGTATTTGGATAATAACTCAGGACTTAAATTGTATGTCACACCTTATATTCGCCTGACACCGTTAAAGGGAATGACCATTGAATCCCGCTTAAACGGAACTTTAGGATACTCGAATGCTCATCAGTTTATTGGATATGGATCTTACCAATTTTACAATGCTTTAGGAACCGGAGCTTTAAACGCTACGCCCGATTTACAAAAAGCCCAGGTTTCGGCAACCGTATCCGGTAGCTCTAGTTACAGCTACAAATGGGAAAATATACTGACGTATAACTTTAAAGTAGCAAGCAATCATGAATTTACGTTTACAGGTGTAAGCAGCTATAATTATAATCAGTCAGAATCCGTTAAAAGCGGAGTAGATGGAATCACAAGTAATATTTATAACTGGACAAATCTTGGAGCAGGAACAGGAGCTAAAACAGTAGGCTCAGGATATTCTATGTCAAAAGGTATCGGCATTATAGAGCGTTTATCATATTCTTACCTGGGCAGATATCTTTTATCGGCTTCAATGCGTCAGGACGGTTCATCCAGACTGGCAAAAGGGCTACAATGGAGTTCATTCCCGGCTGTTTCTGCAGGTTGGCGAGTATCTGATGAACCTTTTATGCAGTCAACAAAAGATTGGTTGGATAATTTAAAGATTCGTATTGGTTACGGTGTTACCGGTACAGCCGGAATTGATGCTTATTCTTCCTGGTCAATCCTTTCACAAGGGAATTATACGTTGGCAGGACAAAAACTCACAAACTACTATTATCCTAAAATAGTATCGAATCCTTTGCTTACCTGGGAACGGTCTTATAACACCAATATTGGATTGGATATGTCTTTCCTGAATAACAGGATAGATTTGGTTGCTGACTATTATGTTACCAATACAGATGGTGTCATCTGGCAACAGTCGTTGCCCGTTGCAAGCGGTGCATACGATGCAGGAACCAATTATATCACCAATGTCAATATGGCATCTACCAAAAATAAAGGTATTGAGTTGGCATTGACAACAAGAAATATTGTTTCGAAAAATCTTAACTGGACATCCACTATCACGTATTCAAAAAACGACGAAGAAGTTACTTCTTTGGGAGGTGGAAGTCAGAATTTTGTAACAAACGCTTTAACAGGTTATACGTATAATATAGGATCCGCAGTTAACTCATATTACAATTATAAGATAACAGGTATCTGGCAAAAAGGTGAAGAAGCTGATGCAGCTGTCTTTGGAGTACTCCCGGGTGCGATAAAGATTGATGTACCAGGGCTTATCAAAGATGGTGAAGGACAATACCACAAAACCATTAAAGGTGCTGATGGAACCGATGTTACAACGGCCTACGATGCGGTAAACAAGTATGCTATCGGATCTAATGACTATCAGATTATCGGTCATAACTCGCCGGATTGGTCATTGGGATTCCAGAATACAGTTACCTATAAAGGGTTTGATTTGGGAGTATATATGTATGCCCGTTTTGGTCAGATGATTAACTATTCAATGTTATCTTCGTATTCGAATTCGGGTACGACTAATTTCCCTGAATACTTCAATTATTGGACATCTACCAATCCATCCAATGATTTCCCGGCTTTGAATTCAACCCGTGATGTTAAACAAATGACCGGCTATTATGCCCTTTCATTCGTTGACGGTTCGTTCGTTAAGATCAAGAATGTAACCCTGGGTTATACCATGTCAAGAAAGTGGTGTAAATTCCTGAATATTGAAAAACTACGAATCTATGGAACGCTCACGAATCCGTTGATCATTGTAAAAAGCCACCTGATAAAAGATTATGATCCGGAAATGAACGGTAGCCTTGATTTCCCATCGACTAAACAATTGGTATTCGGATTAAACTTAACATTCTAATAAAAGATGAAAAAGACATTTTATAAATTTACAACCATCGTATGTGCTGTTGTCATGCTTAATGCATGCAATCTGGATGAAGTTAATCCTGCAGCAGGCGATGCCTCTCTGACTGCTTTTACGGCATGGTCAGGATTGGAGGCTACTTGTTATTCCCCATTGTATTCACAGCTGTTTTCAGCGACCGACTATTTATCTGTAGCTGAGACCGGAACGGATATGTGGCTGGTAAAAGCAAACGGAACTTCTACGAAAGAACTTTTTTATTATGAAAGTCTTACGACAGGAACCAATGCGACAAATAAGCTCTTTAAGCAATGTTATGCCATGATTGCTTCCTGTAATTCGGTGATCAATGAGGCTAAAAACCTGACTGATGGATCTGCAGCAGATGTTAAGGTACTTGTTGCTGAAGCTAAATGTTTAAGAGCCTATTACTATTCGGTTTTAGTTACACAGTATGGACCTGTTACGTTGAATCTTGAAGATGCAGGAAAGGTTGATTTAAATCCGGTACGTGCTACTGAGGCTGTTATTTATGCCCAGATCATTAAGGACCTTAAAGAAGCAACGGCTGATTTAGGTGTAACCCCTTATGGAAATAATTATGCCAGAGTAACCAAGAAATCAGCTCTGGGTCTTATGGCAAGGGTTTATGCACAAGGGGCAGGGTTAGATCTGACTGAAGACGGAAAATCTTATTGGATGCGCGCTAAGGAAGTTGCAGAGGACCTGATTACAAATGCAACGGCGAATGGTGCTTATTTATATCCGGACGTTTCAGACATGTGGGCCGATGCCAATAACCGTAACAACAAAGAAGCTCTGTTTGTAGCAGCAGGTCCGCAGGCAGGTACCAGTGATGCCTTTAGCTATGCAACAGGTACTAATCGGTTATATGCCTATATGTGTGGTAACCCGGGAGCTATGACGGAGTTCTGGAATGCTAACCACAAACCAAGTGACAAAGGCTATTTTTACGGACGTATGAATTCGTCAACTTATATGCCTTCAAAATATCTGATGGATTGTTTTGATCCTACCTGGGATAAACGTTGGGAAAACTCATTTACTTACGGATACTCAGAATGGAGTATGGTTCAGCCTGCATGGGTTACCTATGCTGCAGGGACTGTTACCATAACCCAGGCAATGATTACAAAGTACAGCCTTAATCCAACGCTGTTGGGTAAGAAATTTTATCCGTATGCCGATTGCAATGCCGTTACCAGAACTTACGGTGGTAACCAGTATCCGGCATCCGTATGGCCTAAAGGAGATCATTCTGGAAATGTTGCAAATCTGTTGCATCCAAAGAAAGTGTATGTAGTGGATTATCCAATTGCAGCTGATGATGATCGTTTTAGTGTTGTATGCTCAAAAACACCTCTTACTGCAGTACAAAAGCTAAACTATAGTTATTTTATAGTGAACATTGATGACCTGTATGATAGCAACGGCCTTCCATGGTCTGTTCCTTTTGACCAGACTTCCACTTCTGCGGGAACCAATGCCTATCAGGCTTACCCTTCATTAAACAAGTTCAACTGGTCGTATGATGGTGTATTTAACGGATCGGATCTTCAGGTAAAGTATGGTGATATGTTTATTATGCGCATGGCTGAAGTTTATTTGATTGCCGCAGAAGCTGAACAAAAATTAGGTAACGGTGCCGAAGCTGCCAAATACTTAAATGTGCTTCGTGAACGTTCTGTACGTACCGGAGTTGTCAAAACCAGTGTTGATTTAGCTACCGCTACCGAGGATGATATTTTTAATGAATATGCCCGTGAAATGTGTGGTGAATTCAATCGCTGGGCTTTGCTGAAACGTCATAAGGCGTTTGAAACAAGGTTGCCAAAATACAATACCCGTGCAGCCCAGAGCTTTAAAGCATTCAATTACTATCGGCCAATATCACAGGACTTCTTAACTCAAATATCTAACAAAGAAGCTTACGGTGACAACGGTTATGGTACAACTGCCAGTTCAGGATTAAAATAATATGAAAGAGAATCTATATTAAAGAAATTTGATATAATCCTTTAAATTAAAAAGAGGGTATCCTTAAATCGGGATACCCTCTTTTCCTTTTATCAACCCACCCTACTTAGAATTGCCGGTTATTAACCCAACTATAGTACACAATTAAAAAATATGAAACTATATACATCCTGTCGATAAAAAAATCCCCCGATAAACAATCATTTACCGGGGGATTCAACCTTAAAAAAAACTAACAACTTACAATCAGAGAAAACTACGAAAAATATTTTATAAGAGTTTAGTAAGTATATTTACGCTAAATGGGTCGTATAAAAAAGCTTTTCATATTGGACTGTTGGAAACGGAGTGCATTTTATTTTATTGCTCCTTGCATCAGACCATCCAATGCTTGCTCATCAGCTACTGTATATGTATTTCTATTAATTAATCCACCCGTATCCCAGAAGAATGGCATTAATCCGTTGGCAATTGCCTGTTTTGTCACATATTTAAAGTAATATGCCCGTGAGGCTAAATGCAGTTTCAACGCATCTCCCGTTAAATTAGTGCGGGTAGTGGCTCCAAATTCACCCAATACAACCGGAATACCTTTATCGACAAACTGTTTCTTCATCATGCCAAAATTAGCATCAACTGTAGCCTCTTCACCCCATGTAGGATTATGGGCAGTATCTGTAGCTGAGTGATTGTTTGCACCCCAGTAGTAGAATTGATTACCCCAGGTTGCGTCTTCAGTCATACCGCAAAAATTCCATGGCGTGTAATAGTGTACTTCAGCCATCATTTTATTGGAAACTTTATCGGTAGGCAATAGGGTCATTAGTTTATTTGTAGTCTCTATATCGGTACTGGGTCCCTGAACAACTAGAACCCGATACGCATTTTTACCACCTGAAGCGCGAACAGCATTAATAAAGGTTTGATGATACGAAAGTAGCACAGCCATTTGAGTTGCATCTGCTACATTCGGCTCGTTGGCACTTGCAAAAAGGACATGCTCATCAAAGCCACGCATTGTGGTTGCTATTTGTTCCCAGAAAGCTTTTTGTTTTGCATTGTTTTCCACCTGTTTGGCTACAGTACAATTGTTTTCAAGCCAGCCACCATCCCAGTGGATGTTCAGGATAACATATAGTTCATTGTCGACACAGTATTGTACCACTTGTTTAACCCGGGCTAACCAGGCAGCACTTATTTTTGCTGTGCCCTGATCAGCGTACTGGTTCCAGTCACATGGTAAACGGACAGCATTAAAGCCATTTAGTTTTATTGCTTTAATAAGTTCATTTGTAATCATTGGATTTCCCCAACCGGTTTCTCCTCCTCCAGCCTCGAGAGTATTCCCAATATTCAACCCTATTTTGATTTTTGCTGCAATTTGTACAGCCGTACTGCTCATTCCTGTTGCATCGGGGGCAATTGAGTCTTTGTAACTTTGGTAAAGCCCGGTCTTAGGGGCTTGAATCACTTTGAAAACTATTACTTTTTTATAATCCATAATAAACGTAAGCTTGGCTGTACGAATACTTGCAATTGTATTTGGGATTGTAGTTACCTCTATCTGGTCACTTGCCTTGGAGGACGTGTTGAATGAAACTGTACACCAGGTTTGATCTGATAATACACTCCAGCCACTTCCATTCATGGTTACAGTTAGTGTGCTGTTTCCACCGGCTTCTCCAAATTTGAGTGAGTCGGGGGCTATTGTGAAGATCTGGTCGGGTATTACTGTATCGGGAGGGGCTACTTCCTTATCTTTACACGATGAAAATGTGTAGGAAATTAAGAAGGTGAAAACAACTATTGAAATGAGTTTTTTCATTGATGTAGGAAATTGACTGTGTGATTCTTTCGCAAGGTAATAAATAGAGGAGGTACATGGACCTCCTCTAAGAATTTAATTATGAAACAGCAATCTTAATATTGTTTTACCAATTGAACAGCCATATCTTCGTTTTTATCTCCATTTTTCTGACCAATCCAGATGCCATTACTGGTATAAGGAGCAGTACCCATCGTAGTAACATTGAGTACATTGACACTGGTTCCTGTGAGTGTTATGTAGATAAGACTCCATTCAGTTCCGCTAAGTGGCGTTCCAAATGTAATAGAACCACTTGAAACTGAATAAGTATTGGCAACGCCGTTTAGAACGCAAGTTCCATCTGCTTTAAACACATATGTGTTTGCATCTGCATTTGTAATTGTAGTAGCAGATCCACCCCAGCTTACCAAAGTCGTAATCATGTCAGCACGAGTGAGCCAACTATTTCCAAGTGATCCACCTGCTCCGGAGCCTTGTACTTCCCAGCTAATCCAGTTTTGACACAATAGATTATATTTCCACGTTCCTACAAGATCTTTTTGAGTAAAGCTTGATTTGATAGGTTCTGCGTATTTTACAACGGGTGGTACGTATGAATTTGCATAATCATCCGATACAAAATTCCATACAAACAAATAATCACCCTCACTATTAGTCCGTCGAACGCCAACCATTAATTGATTTGCAGTCAAAGACAGGATCACTAAATTAGTATTCCAGTTAGCCGCATTTGCAATAAAACTTGGTGAACGAAGAATCGTTGCATTGGTGGTACTAATAGTGTGATTAATTGTGTTTAACATAAAAGTTCCTGATTCATTTACACCTTCTCCTACTTTATGGGTAGTCATCAATGCACCGCCTTTTAGGCTAAAAGTCATACGGCTGGCCTGGTCATCGGCTGATATAATCCAGGTGTTATCTTTCCATGCAGGAGCCCAACCGATTTTAGCAGTTCCTGCTTGCCATTCTGTCCACGTTGTTTGTGGTTCACAATAAGTTATTGGCCCTGCAGCGAGTCCGTAATTCCCATAATCCAACCGCCATGTTTTCTGACTTCCTACGCCACCTGTAAGATTTGTCCATAAGGGGTCATTCACATAGGCAAAGTTATTGTTTACGATATTTAGCGTAACAGTATCGGCTTGAACCAGACCTCCTGCACTTTCAATACCATAAACGAATTTATAGGTACCTGCAAATGCAATTTTTACGGTATCCTGAACCCGGATTGAACGTCCAAAAGGAGTAACCCATTGAGGAGTAACACCCTGAGTTAAGCTTTTCAGAATAATCATATTTGGTTCCTTCGAATCAGGAGTGATAGAGAACTTTAAAGCACTTTTATCTGCAATAGCTCCCAATTCGTAATCTTTGGGAGTACAAGCCGTAAAAAGCAATGCAAGCCCTAAGAAAACATTTAGTATTTTAAATTTATTTTTCATATTTGTATTTTATTATTGATTAATTTTTACCAACCTGCATTTTGTTTCAATACACCTGAGGACAAAGTAACCTGGTCATTCGGTATTTGTTGGAAGCCACGGGTAGTGGTTATATTAGCTTGTAATTGGGCGGCTGTCGGTGCAGTATGTCCATCACTTATATATGAAAGGGTTGTATTATTTGCTATTGTCGAAGCAGCAACAGTCATTCCCTGGCGTAATAAATCCCAGTAACGGATACCCTCACCTACAAATTCCAACTGGCGTTGTGCCATAATGTTCGTTTTAGTGGGAGCCTGACCAGCAGATGCACCTGCACGGTTACAAACTGCATCTAAATAATTTTGTTTGCTCGGACTTCCCAACTCGGCAGCCATTAATAATACATCGGAATAACGAATGGAGAAATAATCCTGATACTGACCAATCATAAAGTCGGTAACAACCGATTTCCCTGTTTTATCGCATAACGGACTATATTTTTTCAAATAATAGCCGGTGTATTCACGATTATCTGCCGATTTTGTATAATCCAACCCTTCTTCAACAACTGCTGTTATTGAGGCATACTGACGGGAATCGCCTGCCGGAAAAGTTTTATATAATTTAGGATCGACTGTACAAGCTCCCCAACCATATTGGTATGGAAAATGGGACTCACTGCGTAATCCGGTTATAACCATCCATTCGTTACCGGTAATGTTTCCATTATAATCTTCTGAAGAAGAGTATTTTATTGCAAAGACAACTTCTTTGTTCACTTCGCCTGCATAACTAGCACCTTTACCTGCTGAAGCTGCCGGCCATAAAGTGTTGAAATCACTTACCAGTCCATG
>Ga0302165_10000950_pt1 | contig 10220 bp, 11 predicted proteins | sample I_Fen_E3_2_FD_193499 | JGI IMG/M metagenome (GOLD analysis project Ga0302165, IMG submission 193499) | Peat permafrost microbial communities from Stordalen Mire near Abisko, Sweden - I_Fen_E3_2 | ecosystem: Environmental > Terrestrial > Soil > Wetlands > Permafrost | place: Sweden: Abisko... | reverse complement strand
AATATATGCTTTAGCTTTAGTGCTTTCGATTATATATACGGGTGGTAAGGTAGGTTTTGAACCTTCCATTTTTTTGAAATACATGATGATTCCAATAGATAGGGTTAATATACAACGTTTTACAATTCTATTATTGCTAGTACCACTTCTTACATCGATAGCATTATCCTTAGCTCAGATGAGTTTTTCTATTATAGTAGGTCCTATTTTAAGCTTGATGAGTATTATGATAATTGATGTATTTTCTGCATATTTTATGAATCCTTTTTTAGTTGCAAATTATTCAATGGTTATGAGAAGTAGAATACTGATAAGAAATGGAATTTCTCCGCTAATAGGTATTATTGTAGACGTATTATTAATTATAATTTCAATATATTTAGGTGATTTTATATTTCGAAAAAAAGACATTATAGAAAATAATGGAGGCTCATATGAAAATTAAAATAGTTAATTTAAATAAGACAATCAAAAAGGCACCAATATTATTAGAAATTAATATGGAATTAGATGGTGGACATATCTATGGGCTTAAGGGGAAAAATGGCTCAGGAAAGACGATGCTAATGCGTGAGATATGTGGCTTAATAATGCCAACGAGTGGGCAGATTTCTATTAATGATGAAGTTTTAGGTAAGGATATATCATTTCCAAGAAGTATAGGTGTTCTAATTGAGAACCCATCTTTTATCTCCAATTATACAGGCTTAAAAAATTTGCAGGTATTAGCATCCATACAAAAACGAATTGGAAATGATGAGATAAAACAAGCAATTTTAGAAGTTGGACTTGATCCAGAAGATAAAAGAACCTATAAAAAATATTCTCTTGGCATGAAACAAAGATTGGGAATTGCAGCAGCGATTATGGAGAAACCTGAAATAGTAATATTAGATGAACCAATCAATGCATTAGATGATACAGGCGCAAAATTAGTAAGGGATATTTTGCATAAACTTCGTGATGAGGGCTCTTTGGTGATTTTGGCATGTCATGACACAGAAGAATTAGAATTCTTATCAGATGAGATATTCACATTAAGTGAAGGCAAAATGATTGGACATGACATCTTAGAAAAAGAATTGTGAGTTCAAGTAAATAAAGGGAGTATTAATATGAGAAAAAACAGAAAAAATTATATTATAATCGTATTATTTTTATTGCTTTTTATAATAAGCTGTTACCTTGTGGTTAAAAATGATTACTTTAGAAAAATCGGTTTAGATTTTTCCAATACGAAAACAAATAGTATTGTAAAAGAAGCGGAAAGTATTGATAAATCAAAACCATATGGGGGGTATTAACTGCTAATATGAATGAAGATATTAATATCTCATTTAAAGTAATGAAAGATAATCGTACTTATAATTTTAATGTATTTGATTATAAAATTTCAAGAACTATGGATTTTGATTATAATCTCAACTTTTATGGAGGTGATGAAGAGGAACATTTAGATAAAAACAAGAATTTTAAAGATGGATATTCTTATATGGAAGTAAATGCTAAAATTACGAATTTAAGTAATACAGATACAGTGGACTCTAATGGGATCAATTTATTGCCATATGTATATATGCTTGATGAAAATGGAATTGCTAAATTAAAAAGTGATCCTAATAATAAGTGTGTGTTTAGTTTGCGGGGAGCTAGTAGTACAAGTAAAATGGATTCAAAGGGTAATATATCTTTAAAATCAGGAGAAACAGCTACATTAACATATTGTTTTGTTATACCAGATGAGTATTTAGAAGAACAGTTATTTATTAAATTTTATGATGAAAGTTTAAAAGCAAAAGATCCATATATTTTACTAAAAAAAGTTGATGATATAAAATGATTTATATGTCATTTTTGTTGTTGGATTATACTTAGAGGACAATTATAAATTAAAGGAGGCTTAATTGTTTTTGCGACAAATGTTGATATATTCAAGGAAACAGAAATGATTGATGACAGTAAAATATTTCGTTTTGTACAGGACAAGACTGAGCCTTGCAGAATGGCGTTCCAAAGCAAGCAATGTTGAATTGGGATAACAGATGGCTATCGTTATAAATGTTTTCTGTATAATAACGATATAGTTGTCTTGAGATTTTACGATTCATTAATTTATAAAAAAATTGTAAGATAAATGAGTTTCGTACATCTTAAATCCTGTTTCCTCGTTGTGCTTCCTCTTATTTTTAAGCTAAGTATACTGCCGGCTTTCCAAGTACCTGGTAGCGCTGGAAGATGACTTACTCTATCCATGATATTAATATGGAATTAGATGGTGGACGGATCTACGGGCTTAAGGGAAAAAACGGATCAGGAAAGACGATGTTAATGCGTGAGATATGTGGGCTGATAATGCCACCAGTGGTCAGATTTCTATTAATGATGAAGTTTTAGGTAAGGATATATCATTTCCAAGAAGCATAGGGGTACTAATCGAGAATCCATCATTTATTTCTAATTATACGGGATTAAAAAATATGCAGGTATTAGCCTCCATTCAAAACCGAATCGGAAATGATGAAATAAAACAAGCGATTTTAGAAGTTGGACTTGATCCAGAAGATAAAAGGACGTATAAAAAATACTCACTTGGCATGAAACAAAGGTTATGAATTGCAGCTGCTATTATGGAGAAACCTGAAATAGTAATATTAGATGAACCAATCAATGCATTAGATGATACAGGTGCTAAATTAGTAAGGGATATTTTACATAAATTTCGAGATGATGGATCTTTGGTGATTTTGGCATGTCATGATACAGAAGAATTAGAATTCTTATCAGATGAGATATTTACCTTAAGTGAAGGCAAAATGATTGGACATGATATATTGGAAAAAGAACTGTGATTTTATAGGAAATACGAGGGAGCATTAATATGAGGAAAAATAAGAAAAAAAATATTATAATCGTGTTATTTTTATTACTTTTTATAATTAGCTGTTATATTGGAGTTAAAGAAAATTACTTCAAAGATATGGGTTTAGATTTTTCAAAGGCAAAAACAAATAGTATTGTAAAAGAAACGGAAAGTATTGATAAATCCAAACCATATGGTGGTTTGTTGACTGGTAATATGAATGAAGATATTAATATCTCATTTAAAGTAACAAAAGATAATTATGCTTATAATGTTAATGTATTTGATTATAAAGTTTCAAGAAGTAAGGATTTTGATTATAATCTCAATTATTATGGAGGTGATGAAGAAAAGCATCTAGATGAAAACAAGAATTTTAAAGATGCATATTCCTATATGGAAATAAAGGCAAAAATTACAAATTTAAGCAATACAGATACATCGAATTCAAATGTGGTGCCTTTTCAAATGAATGTATATACGCTTGATGAAAATGGAATTGGTAAATTAAAAAGTAATCCAAATAATGTGTGTGTATTCGCTTTACGTGGAGATGTTAGTACAAGTACTACGGATTCAAGGGGAAATATATTTCTGAAACCAGGTGAAACAGGTACATTAACATGTTGTTTTATTATACCAGATGAATATTTAGAAGACCAATTATTTGTTAAATTTTTTGATGTAAGTTTTAAAGCAAAAGATCCATATATTTTACTGAAAAATATTGATGGTATAAAATGATCTTATGTTTTGATTGCATGTCATATAAATTGGCATTAGGAAAGAATTTTGAACTTTGTTTTAACCTTTAGTGACACAAATTAGACGGATTGATAATTTTATTATATTATCTAGTATAATAAATGGATAGATAAAATTTCATTCTAAAATTCAAGGTTCTAGGAATTAAATTCTTGGAGCCTTTTTTATTAAAACGCAAGAAGGATGCAAGAAACATGGTGCTGTGGCCAAATGCGAAGCCATAGTATCATAAGCCCAATCTCATATTTTTTTCGTTGATATTTTCAATACAATAAGGTATCATAAATTTGGGGATAAATTTAAGATGCATATATGCATAATGGCAAAAATGAAATGCAAAAGGCTATTTATTAGGGGAAATATTTAGTATGTTATAGTTAAGAGTCTACCTAATAATAGTTCAGCTGCAAAAAATATTGATTTATTTTTTGCAGCTTTTTAAATTTTTTTTTTAACTAGTTGTTAATAAACTGCTTATAAATTTATTGCTTTATATTTTATATCAGTTAGGCATGAAAATAAGGGTATAGTGAGATGCATGAAGGATAAATCCTTCATATCCCTGATTATGATTGCCACTAAATAGTGCGAATTACATTCGAATAGTAGATGGGAGCATTCATTGGGAAAATCGTTGATAAAATCTCAAAAAGATTAAAAACAACAAGCACAAGATATTAGTGATTTTATTGTAGCAATTATGATTATCACAATTGTTACGAATAGATATAGAAAGAATAGATATAGAAAGAATAGATATAGAAAGAATAGATATAGAAAGTATAGAAGATACTGAGAGTACAGAAAATACGGCAACCTCAACAAATATGATGAATAAGAAAGGTTTGCTGAGGATGAGGTGACTTTAAATTGCGAGGAGGCTATTTATGAATAAAAGGTTTTTGATTTTAGCAGTGTTATTAATATCAGCTCTTATAATGATATCAGGATGTGGAAATTCTAAGAAGATGGATGAAGATGGTGACGATGATTTAGTTAGCAATTCAGTCAACTGTATTTCCTTGGGGACGTCGGTTGAAGGTGCTGATGATTCACAGTCATATTGGAATATATTTAACAATAATTTTGCAAGAGGTGAAAATGGATATTATTATTTAGATTCGGAAAGTAATCATATTATGTATTTTGATGCAAAGACGCAGAAATCAAAGTTGCTGTGTAATAAAGAAGGCTGCAATCATGATACATCTTCATGTGATTCATATATTGGTATTTGTCAGGAATCATCAATTTGGTATTATAAGGGCTATCTATATATCTTAAAATATACCGAGACCAATTTGATGCTCGAACGTGTGAATACAGATGGAAGTGTAAAAGAAGACTTGTTTGAAGTTGGAGGAGCATATGATAAAAAACATATATACAATCTTGTGTTTAATGATGATTGTGTATATATTTATGACCGATTTGGGGATTATATGACGGCTACGGAAGCAAGTATAAGAAAAAGGTCATTGGATGGGAAACAAGATGAAATTATATTTTCACAAACTGGAAAAAACATAATGGTTGAGGCTGCCAAAAGTTATGGCGACAAGCTATTTTTTATCGTAGAAAATGTACCAAATGAGGATAAACAATCGGTCGCTCAAAGCTTAGGCCTATATGAATATGACTACAATACGAAACAAGTAAAGAATATATTAGATAAAAACATATGCGATTATACAATTGATGTTGAAGACGAACTCATTTATTACTATGTAATGGATGATGGACTGTATGAATGGGATATTGCGAGTGATAAGACGACTAAGATATATGATGGAGCTGGAAATACGAGTTGTAAGGTTTCAAATGATGGAAATTATCTATATATGAATTTCGTGCAAGACAAAATGACATATATGCTAGTGATGAATCTAGAGGGACAACAGTTAAATAAAATAGAAACAGGTACTGCGAATACCAATAGCTATACCAATAACAACACATTTTTTGGCGATGAACAATATATGTTCTTTAGTAGTGGAGTGGGCGCAAAAACCCAATTTAAATACATTGAAAAAACGGATGGTGCAACTGAAACAAAATTGATGCCACTAGGAAATTAACCATTAAAATAAGGGAAGGTAAGAGGATGGGGAGAAATACGGATAAGATTCGAAACATTCCAAAAAAGAAAAAACAACTAATCGGTGTGATTTTAATTGGGGTAATAGCGATTATTTCTATAGTTGCAATAGGAGTTATAACGAATGGAGATAAAGTTATTGAAACTGAATCAGAGACAAGTATAAGCGCAGAAAACACAACAAGCAAACAACCTACAGACGATAAAATGGCTTGTGGAATTAAAATCAAATTTATATATGAAGATAAGTATTGGGAAAAGTATGACTTAACAAATGCTGTGTTTAAAACGCAAGATGAGTATGAAGATGCAGTCTGTAACTATATGGATGAAATTGCAAAATTACTAAACAAGCAGGACTGGTATAAGCAAATTACAGACAAAGATACTCTTTACATAAAATTAGTCATTGAGGGGAAATCGTATTATGAACAATCAAAGCTACGCCTTGAGGAATATGACGACACAATGCCCTTAGTCAATGTTATGACAGCATCTACTTTAGCAGATTATACAGCAAATGCATATTTATACACGATAGTTCTCAACAGCGCTATGTTTGATCATGGTTTTGTTCCAATTGTTCATCAACTGACAGATTTAATCACATATAATAAAGTTACTAATAGTAGCAAATCATTGGTCTTATCTTCTTTGAAGACAGGTCTTGGTGAATATACACAGAGTTATTTCGGTATGGGAATCGCTTCCTGTAATCACAGTTTAGATATTCATAACTATGTAATCGAACATGAAAAAATATGTGAAAAAGATCCTACTTTAAATTCATCCTCAAAAGAAAAAGGATTATTTTGGACAGGAATCACAAATAGAGCTCTTGTATCTTCTGCTAGTGAATCTTCATCTATTAAATATTCATCGGTTGGAAGCTTATCTGATGTTGAATTTCCAACGATTATAACTCCATCTCTCGATTCACAAAATTTCGGGGTTGAATGCTGTAGTTCCTTTGTTGATTATCTGGTACAGACTTATGGTCTTGAAAATGTAATGAAAATGGTAGATGCATATGATGATAGTATATATTATTTATATAATCAAAATGGAGTAGAAGGTCTGATATCGGACTGGCAGAAGTTTCTGGCTGATTACCCTTGCAAAATGACATGGGATGAAATCGATGCATATGTGACTGCATTTAAAAATACACACGGTTATTAATTACAAAATCAAACCATAAAAATAGGGGAAGGTAAAATAATGGGGAAAAATACGGATAAGATTAAAAGCATTCTGAAAAAGAAAAATCAACTAATCGGAGTGATTTTAATTGCTGCCATAGCGATTATTTCTATAGTCGCAATAGCATTTATAATAAATGGGAAAAAAACGATAACAACTGGATCAAAGTCAAGTATCAGTACGGAAAGTAAAGAAGATAAAGAAGACGCAGAAAGCGCAACAAGCACAAAGGCTACAGAGGTTAAAACGGCTTGTGGGATTAAAATTAAATTTATATATGGGAATAAATATTGGGATAATTATGACCTAACAAATGCAGTGTTTAAAACACAAGAAGAGCAGTTTAGATATTCATAATTATGTAGTTGAGCAGGAAAAAACATTTGAGAACAATCCTACATTAACATTACACTTCAGCCAAAAGGGATTGTTATGGGAAGGAGTTACTTATAGAGCGCTTGGAAGTCCATCTCTTAGTTCACGGAATTTCGGGGTTGAGTGCTGCAGTTCTTTCGTTGCATATTTGGTACAGACCTATGAAATTGAAAATGTAATGAAAATGGTGGATGCATATGATAATAGTATATATTATTTATACAATCAAAATGGATTAGAAGGCTTGATCGCTGATTGGCAACAGTTTCTGGCTGCTTACCCTTGTAAAATGACATGGGATGAAATAAATGCATATATAGCTGCGTTTAAAAGCACACATGGCTATTAATTTATTATTGTTTTGATGGCTATAATAGCAACTATATTGATTATGAAAGAATATAAGACGAAGGCTACCGAAAAAAACATAAGTACAGAAGATCACGCGAAGGTTGGAATTTCAATTGAGTTTACATATTTTGAGGATTACTGGAAGAAGTATGACTTAACAAATGCAGTATATAAAACACAAGAGGAATATGAGAATGCAGTACGAAACTACATTAATGAAATTGCAACATTACTAAACAAGCAAGACTGGTATGAGAAATATACTGGTATGAATACACTTTGTTTAGAACTACATATCAATGACCTGGATGATGGGAGTGCACAAGGTGGAATATCGTCATACAAGGAAAGCAAGAAACAATCAACTTTCACTTATGATTTGAATTTGAGTAGCATAATGTTTAAAAACAATAGGAGCCAACTTGTTCATGCACTATCAGATTTAGTTATAACAAAAAAACAAGGGATTTCAAGTGTAATAGAGGAAGGACTTGCTGAATATATACAGAATAATCTAGGGATGGGAGTGGCCTCAGTCAATTATGGTATCGATATTCATAATTATTTAATAGAGTATGCGAAAGTAAATGAGAATGCTAATTTAAACAAAATATTATTTGATTATATCAAAAATAATGTGGGAGTAACTTCTCACGGTAGTGGAAATAGTAATATGATTAGTGCTTCTGAATCTTTTGATTATAAGATTATTAATGAATACAAGAGTTTGTGCAATGATTCATTTGTTGATTACCTGGTACAGACCTATGGCTTGGAGAGTGTTGTAAATATAATAGATGGATATGATAATAGCATATATTATTTATATAATCAAAATGGATTAAGTGGATTGGTAGCTGACTGGAAGCAATTTTTGGAGAATTACAATTGTAAGATGACATGGGATGAAATCGATGCACGTATTACTGAACTTAAGAATACACAGGGTTATTGATTTTAACAAGGAGAGTGAATGACATGAAGGCAAAATTCAAGCCAATTATGATCACAGTGCTTATAATTATTATAGTATTAATATTATTCAAAATATTAATTGGTCCCAAATCCATTCAATCATTCTGTGATATTGATTCAGCAAAAATCAGCTCAGTCACCTCAATGAATGGAAGTAATGGAAACACACATAATGCAACAAGCGATGAAGCAATTAATTACATTACAAATTATCTTTCACAAATTAGTATGATAAGAGTCTCAGATCCTGAATCGGTAGGTTGGTCATATCGTTTTAAAATATATGAAGATAGTAATCAAACGTTAGATATAGTGATCAGTGACAATTATTTAGAAATTGGTAAAGCAAAATATAAGATTATTGTACATTCGGATGAACCAATCGCAGAGGTATTTGAAAAATTCAATCATATGAAGTGAAATAAACACCCATGGAGCAGACAGAAAATGTTTGTTCTATGGGTGTTTGTGCATCTTAACGCAGGAAAATAACCGCATACCATATCTGCCATTGCACTTTGGGATAAATTAAAGTACATTAATAGAAAGTAAAAGAAAGAAAAATACAATAAAAAATGTAATTTTTCATGGAGAAAATTATTATGAATATTCGAGTTGAGTATACTCAAAATAATGAAAAAGAAATTGTGATTCGTTGTAGGGAAGAAGATGAAGAGGTACAGCAGATAAAAGCATTGCTGGAATTTCAATATCAGAAACTAACAGGTATTTGCGATAGTCAGACCTATCTGTTTAGGCCAAGTGAAGTCTTTTATTTTGAATGCGTTGACAACAAGGTTTTTGCATATTTAAAGCAGAGAGTTTGCAACGTTTCCTATAGTTTGGAGAAATTAGAAAAACTACTAGAATATCAAGGATTTTTTAGATGCAGTAAAGCGATGATTTTAAATATGAATGATATTGAAAAGTTTGAAAGTGCAATGGGAAACAGAATCACCGCAACACTTGAAAATGGGGAAGAAGTTATAATATCTAGACACTATGCAAAGATGCTTAGAGCGTATTTAAAGGAGGGGAAAGCAGATGAACAGTAAATTAAAAAGATGTATAAAATCAGAGGCAGATGTGGAATTCTTCGCCTGCGTTCATGCGATTTCCATGGTGTTTTTGTTTGGATTTGAATTGTACTTATATGGAATAAAGGAAGTACCATTTGTGATTATTTTTGAAATGTTTCTACTAAGTTATTTGATATCATGGATGCAGAAATTGTTGTTCTTGAAAGAAAAAATATATTCTAGTCAAGAATTTACGATTAGGGCAATTTTGTGGAGTGTCGGACCTGTTATAGTAACAGTATTGAGCGGAAGAATTTTTGATTGGTATAGTGGATATCCAGAGTGGATAGAAGTAGTATTTGTTGTGATAATGTTAATCTACTATGTTATGATATGGGGTGCATTACAAATCTTATATAAGGATGAAACGAATCGTTTGAATCAGATGTTAGGTGAATTTAAGATAAGTAAGAGGCATACAAGTAACAATGAAATAAATAACAATGAAATAAGTAACAATGAAATAAGTAACAATGAAATAAATAATAAGAAAATAAGTAACAATAAAGCAAGC
>Ga0302165_10000947_pt1 | contig 10237 bp, 10 predicted proteins | sample I_Fen_E3_2_FD_193499 | JGI IMG/M metagenome (GOLD analysis project Ga0302165, IMG submission 193499) | Peat permafrost microbial communities from Stordalen Mire near Abisko, Sweden - I_Fen_E3_2 | ecosystem: Environmental > Terrestrial > Soil > Wetlands > Permafrost | place: Sweden: Abisko... | reverse complement strand
ACCTTAAATCTCTTCTTTATCTTTTTCATTGGTCACCTCCTGTTATAATTCTATCATTTCAACATCTGGTTCATATTTTTTTACTATTTTTTTAATTAACTTTGCTATTTCTGTAACTTTACTTTCTTCACATTCAATGACCATTTTCTGTGATAAAAAGTTAATTGCTGCACTTTCTACTCCATCTATCTTCGTTACATCAACCTCAATCTTAGCCGTACAGTTTGGACAATCTAAATCCTCTAATTTAAAAATTTTCTTCATATTATTATCTCCTTCAAATTTTATTTTTTATTGATCTACTTTTATGCTTTGTATTGATATCTTGTAATACGTATCATTCTTTAATGTGTTCTAATCCTGTGCTTAATATTGTTGTAATGTGATTATCTGATAACGAATAGAATATTGTCTTTCCGTCTCTTCTAAACTTTACAAGCTGCATCTGCTTGAGTACTCTAAGCTGATGTGATATGGCCGATTGACTTGCATTCAATAATTGTGCAATATCACAAACACACATCTCTGATTGCATTAGCACATATAAAATCTTAAGCCTTGTTGAGTCACCAAATATTTTAAAGAAATCTGCTAAGTCATATAAAACTTCTTCACTTGGCATAATGTTATTAACCGCTTCAATTACGTCAGTGTGGATACAAAAAAGATCACATTTTTCTACATTATCATCAATCGCATTGTCTTCTAATTTTGACATCATCACCCTCCATTTCTATTTTCTTTCTTATCTGTTTTGTTACTAATCTTTTATTACCGTATGATTTTTCAAACATAAACAATATTGTTAAAATAGTTTATGCAAAAACGATTCCTTCTATGAACATATGAATAAGTGTTCATATGTTCAATTTAAATAATAACCATTTGAGAGGTATATGTCAATGTTTTATTACAAAATAGTTTTAAATAACGACATTAATCGTTTAAATAAGTACAAGAGCACCTCTCTGTGTCAATTTCGTTTTTGTTACTATTATTTCGGAAGCAACCTGTCAACCAGTTCCATACCACACTGATAACTTTTAGACTTCAATATCGTATGACCTTTTTTATCTTTTAAAAGAATTTCTACTTTTCCAGACAAACCTTCCTTAATTGTTTTATCCATTGCGCCCATTTTAGGAGCCAATAGCTTTTTAAAAAGTACCACCTCACCCTTTATTTCCAAATGATATCGCTTGTTTCGTAATTCCAGATGAACTCTCGTATCTGAACGTTCCTTTACAATTAATTTTGATCCATTATAAGTTGCGAAGCGGTATTCTTTTCCTTGATGAATTAAATTGCAAATAAAACCTGTAAAGGAAAACGACAAAAAAGGGATTGTTGCTACTGAGCAAAATAAGCCGGTTGTGCTATCTTCAAAATGATTGGATTGTATCCAAACATAACTATTTGGAAAAGATTTTCCCCAGTCTTTCTCTATATAGCCTTTGCCGCCAGTAAAATCTATTACTTCTCCATTTATATTTAAAGATCCACTCAGTTGATGACTCATACTAATAAGACCATGCTTACATTCCATAAAAGGAATATAACTAAAAAGACCCATAATATTGGGATTAAGCATAGATGTTTCAATTGGCGTTAGATTCATCAATTTAACAGTTCCATTAACCTTTAATTTTTCTGAATCGATGTCTAGATTAATGCAGTCCATTGAAAACTCACTATTTTTTATAGACACAGAAAAAGGATCATCATTCGTTGAAAAAGCTTCTATAGGGTAATTAATCGTATACGCACTTAACCCATTGTTTTGATTTAAATGAAGACATTGAATAAAACTCTTTGCACCGGATTTATCAAAATTCACTCCCGGAATAAAACTAACGGTATTTTTCCCATCTGCCGTTACTTGCTTATAATACCAACCCTCAAAATAAGCTTTATTATAAAATTTTTTCTGAAATATTTCTGGATATTTATGTTTATTCATTACTACTAACCTACTTTCATACATTAAATTAATTGCAATATGTTAAAGGTACTTCATTACATATCGATTCAAATCCCATTCTATTCCATTTTATTCTACATTATTGTATGGGTTTTTTTATACATATCCATTCGGTCATTCACGCAAAGCGATTTCCCATTATAGTTCTTGGGCTAAAACATTTATACTATGATACTACATTTTTACTGCATTAGATATAAGCTTCTTTGTAACGCATTTTAATCTTTTAAATTTATTCATTTAGAAGTCTATTGTCACTTTACACAAGTGGTTATTTAAAATAAGTTAGCTGCACTATTTTATGCCTCATATTCCCAATATTCAAATCATATCTATCATTTGAATATAAAAATACAAAAGAAAAGCTAATGTCAATTATACGAAACAAATCAACATTAACTCTCTAATCGTATTTTATAATATTTGCATCTGATATATCACTATCATTTTGAGAATCAATAGATACTACTAAACTTCTCTATGTGCTTCAAACTCATCCATAGAAACTGAATCACTGGCCTTACAAGCACATTTTAAATATATTTTCAATATCTTGCTGATTTAATGGTTTAAATGCTGAAAGTACACCGTTCCCACAGGCCTTTTTTGCCATGATTGAAAAATTAGAATCATCTATTCCTATTTCTTTAAAGGAACTCTTAAGCTCCAATGTCTTAAATAAAAAGTCCGAAACCATCTCGATGCTCTTTTTTGCAACTTCAATTGGATTTAACTTTGAATCTATACCAAATACATTACATCCAAACTGATAAAACTTTGATACAGTTGTATCATCTAATGTATATTCCAGCCAACGTGGAGTCAGAATTGCAAGTCCAAGTCCATGAGTAATATCATAAATTGCAGATATTTCATGTTCCATCGGATGACAGCTCCATGCCTGTCTTTTTCCTCCATTTACAAAACCATTAATTGCCCAAGAAGATGTCCACATAAGATTTGCTTTAGCTTCATAATTATCTTGTTCATTCATTGCAATAGGGGCATATTTAATAATGGTCTTCATTAATCCTTCCATAACACTGTCTAGCATATAAAGGTCCTGATCCATATTAAAATACACTTCCATAATATGATTCAACATATCAGCTGCACCGCACGCAGTCTGATATCTACTCACTGTATAGGTATTGGTTGGATCCAGGAATGAAACTTTAGGCTGCATGACCGGAAACAGCAGACCAATTTTGTCCTTCGTTTCCGGATTGCTGATTACACCTCCACAATCCATTTCCGAACCAGTAGCAGCTAATGTCAGTACCGTAATAATCGGTAGGCATTTTTCAACAGGAGCCTTCTGCAATAGGATATCCCATGCATCTCCATCGTAATAGGTTGCTGCTCCAATATATTTTGTGCAATCTATAACAGAGCCTCCTCCTACTGCAAGAAGAACATCGATATTTTCCTTTTTGCATATATCTGCCCCTTGATTTACAGAAGATACTCTTGGGTTTGGATCAATACCGGCGAATTCAAATAATTCAAGTCCAGCGCCTTTTACTTCTTTCACAATACTTTCATACAAACCTGACTTTTTAATGGAACCGCCTCCATATGTTAATAAAACTTTTGTACCATATTTACTTAATTCCTCGCCTAAGTGTCCTAATTGATTTTCTCCGAAATATACCTTTGTTGGTATGTTATAAATAAAATTGTTCATTGTAATCTCCTTTTCTAATCATTATAATAGATATTTTCAATTGTCTAATACAAATACAGTCTACACCTTAATTATGTCTTTTTCATTTTATATCCAGCTATAATACACCGTTTGACTTAAGAAACTACCAGTAGTACGCATAGCACTATTATATAATGCAAAATATTAAGGTATTGCTATGTTTTTAGGACAGTCATGAGTACAATGTCACATATTGTACATGTGATTGCTGTATTGACATCAATAATCTATTGTGATTTGATCCTATATTTATCATATCACTTGGAGTGTACTCCAGCGCAAGTAAAACTTTTACGAACCACTTTTACGAACCCTTTGTAAATTTAATTAATCTAATAAAAATAGATGTCTCCAAAAGTAAAAAATCTCTTTCGAAAACATCCGCTAAATCATCTTAATTATATTTGTTGTGTGCTAGTTGTCAACAAAGCTCAACACTTTTTGCATTCAATCTCATTACCATTCACATCCTAATTTCTATCCAATGTACCTCGCTGTTTTTTCAACTCATTAATTTACTCAAATCTCCTTACTCCCAATTTTCTCACCCATCTTAACAATCGTTTCATACTCATTTTGGGTATTATCAAGAATATCTTGGTCAATAATTACTTTGTCTTTTTCAATCAACAAAATAACAGTAGATCCACCAAATTCAAATCTACCCTTTTCTTGTCCTTTTTTTACGCCTCTACTTTGATGATAATTGACAATTTTTCCAACCATGAGAGCTCCAACTTCCATCATAAGAACATCTCCAAAGTTATCTGATTGCAAAATGCTATATGCTCTTGAGTTCTCTTTATATATAGGTAATATATCATTCGCAATCGGATTAACGGTATGAAGAACCCCTTGAATAAATCTATTATTTGTTTTTATGCCATTGTCGATATAACAATATCTATGATAGTCATCCACTGTCAATCGAAATACCATTGCATAACCACCCTGAAATTTATTGGCAAGTTTAGCATCTCTTAATAATGTTTTTGTTGAATATAATGTATTCTTAATAAAGAAATGTCTATTTTCATCTATTTTATACACACTAAGTTTTGAATCGCAAGGACTTATTAACACATTACAATTCATATTAACAATTCGCTCATTTTTCTTTATCTTTCTAATAAAGAAATCATTATAGGAATCAAATTTCTGTTTCTCATATTTTGATAAATCAATGTTATTAGACTTTACAAATTGCTTAATTAATATTTTTGAAGCGGATGAACTAAGAAGTCTACCTCCTAATTGAGAAACTATTGGATTAACCAACAATTTAACCAAAGCCCTTCCCACCAAATTCGTGTAAAGAGCTTTTAGAAATTTATCTTGAAATGAATCTTTTTCACTTGTTTTACCTAATCGATCAATGTATCTCATATTGACTCCCATTACCTGCTTTAGCAGGTACTTTAATCAGGATTGTGAAATGTATTTTTTTTTCACATTGACTCCCGTTACCTGCTTTATATTGGCTTAATGAATCTAGTGGAAAATGAAGCTCTTTGCTAACGCAATAGCAACGATCACAACCATAGCTGCCAATGTTATGTCATGAGGCTTTTTAAACTTAAAATTAGTTATGAATAAAATTCCAATTGCAATTATCATTATATGTACTAATATTATAAAATTACCTTCTAGCAATGGCTTTGTAACATATAAAATTGGCAACGCTACTGCAATTGAAGTAATTGGCAATCCTTGATAATATTTTTTGTTTGAATCCGTTTCCTCTTGTCTCTTTTCCTCCATTACATTAAAAAATCCAAGGCGGATAACAGAAGCAACTCCATATATCATAAGAAATGAAATACCAACGATTCCATTCATTCCCATCCTATAACAAAGAATAATAGGGAATGCTCCAAAACATATTACATCACATAGAGAATCAATTTGAATACCGAATTTTTTTTCATCCTCAGTTCTATTCTTCATTGCTCTTGCAATCTTTCCGTCGAACATATCACACAAACCAGAAATTGCTAAAAATATTATTGCTAATTTGTAATGTCCATCAACGGTTATCATCATTCCATATAAAGATGATAACAAACTTATATAAGTCAGTATAACCGAGTAATTGTAAAATCCTATCATATTTAATCTCCTCCACTCATGTCTTCTGTAAACTAATATTTATTTTATTTTATGCTAATTATTGTACTGTTAGTATAATAATCAGTGCTTACATTCAATGGTTCTTATATTATCTTTTAACGGTTCACTAACTGGTCTGTTTTTGCCAATAATCGTAATATGTGCATAACAAGTCAGTGCTGCGCTCAAAATCAGCTGCGTATAATATCCTAATCCTCTGCTAAGTATCATTCCTGGCATAAGCAAGTCTGGACCAAATATAGGAACAAATATCGCCAAGAAGAGTCCTTCACTTATTCCCATTCCACCTGGAAGCGGTAGCATTTCAACTGAAATTGAAATAACGGCTTGAAGCATCACAATATCATAAACGCTCGCCCCATGAAGTCCAAATGCTTTATATGTAAAATATGTAGCAAAAAACAAAATAAATCGCTGAATTAATGTAATACAAAAAACTCTGAAAATCACAAGTTTATTCGTTCTTAAATACTGAGCAGCATCGTTGTATGAATCCATAGACTTTGATAATCTCTCAGCTCTTTTGGGCTTTTGCTTCATTAGTTTTAATTTTTCAAGAAGCTTAAGTCCAGTCAGCATAATATTTTTTGCTAAATTTTGATCAAATGTAAGAATCATCATCGCTACCACTACGACAAAATTCAATGCGATTCCCAAATAGAATATTGGTAAAATACCTTTCAAATATTGATTGATAAATCCTTGTTGGAATAATACAAGAAATAATCCAATAACAACTAACACTAATTTAAAAGTAATGGTTACAATCATTAAAACAACTGTTGTAACAGGAACTGGTATCTTACTTTTCTTCATATAATAAATTTGAGCTGGCTGTCCACCTGTTGCTGCCGGTGTTATACAGCTAAAGAAGAAACCTACACCTGAATACAAAAAGCAAGTAAATCTCTTTGATTTAATTCCAAGTGTGCGAAGCATATAGTGAATTATGTCAGATTCTATATATATATATAATATGACACATATAACGCCAAGTAATAAATATTCAGGAGATGCCTTACTTGCTTTTGAAAATATATCTCCTAAATCTTCTCCATGAAATATACTAAACATTGTAAATCCAAATACTGCAATGACAAACACTGCATTAATTATGTTTTTCTTGCTCTTTAACACTAATATGCTCACTTTCTAATAAGTCAATATTATTTTCACCAAATATTATGGCAGAAATTTTATCAAATAATTTCTCCACTCCTCTGTACCATTCAGAATGGTGAGCAATGTAATAAGTTAATTCAGCAATTATTATTCCACCAAATACATCAACTATATAGTGCTGCTTTGTAAATTGTGTCGACAAACATACAGCTATTGCAAATAAACAGGAAAACACCCTGTACCAACGAGGGACCTGTTTCTGATTTCTTATTCCAATAAAGCAAAACCAACTAACAAGACAATGAATGGATGGGAATAAATTTTCAGGATGATCAATTAGATATAAATGTCTTAATAACTGCTCCCCTATCCCATTCCCCAAAATCTCTGGTCTAATATTAGTTGTAGGAATAAGAATAAAAAATATGAAACACACGCATCTTGAACTAATATCTGCTAATACAAATTTCATACAATGTTCTTTGCTAATCCTGCCTATAAGAATATAGTTAATTGCCCAAAATACATAACAGACAAAATATATAATTACAAAACCTGGTATTATAGGTACACGCCTATCAAAATCCATCGTGAAATCATAGTGAAACCGATTATTATTTATTACCATAGCTCCATAATAAACCAATGTATTAAATGCAAAACATGTTATCAATGGGATAACAGAATATAATCGAATAATTGGGTCCAAATTTTTCTTTAGAAATTCACGCATAATAAACCCCACATATTTAATTGATGTGTATTTGTATGATACATTTACACACATCTTTATATTATAACCAATTGTCAACAAATCACAAGTTAAATATTCTATAAACTATTTAACATAAATAGTTTATAGATATTTACCCATGAATATTTAGTGAATATCTTTAACTGAATCATATAAATAATCACTCACATCTACTTTCCCCTGTTCCTCTTCCTTCAAGAAATCTCCAAGAACTAAACTAAAGCGCTGTGCTGCATCTCCATACAAATGGCCATCATAATCCCAGTAATCATCTATACTTCTAGGAAATACAGTTTCCTTAACAAGACTAAAATTATAGTACTCTATACCATTCGTCTTTGCTAAATCTGAAAGATATGTGTAAGCCTTATCATATTCATTTACAGAATTTGTGATTTTCTCCACAGATATAGGTGTTGTAATCATTATAATTTTTGTATTCTTTGAATTGCACAAATTAATTATCTTTTTCAAATATTCGATTGACTCATTGTCAATAATAGACTCATTCCATATTAATTTCTGCATTGTATCTTTTTTTAAATTATTAGCATGATTTCTATAAATAAATCCATTCCCATGGTATCGATCTTGTTTATCCATATTTACAGCCTTTGCACTATAATTATTATAATCAGAACCTAGTTTTGCCTTCATTATATTGATCGCATCCGAATAATTATTTCTATAATCCATCCACGGAAATAATGTTGCACAATATTGCATTCTTAATACTTTTTCCCTAAAATATGATAATTTATCTAGTGAATTGGGATAAGCATTGTAAATAATATTTGCCGAGATACTGTTTTTAGGAACATTTACCAAATACTGAAAATCCAAATCAAGCACAATGGTTTCAGGAGTATTTGTTTCAAATACTTGTTTTAATAAATAATAGGAATCTTGCAAATATTCTCCACCAATACATAGATTCATTGTTTTTTTCTCGGTTTGTTGGCTAATAATATCTGCATCGATTCCATATGATCCATGGGATGTTCCAAGTATTATGCATTTGTAATCACCGCTAGATTCAAGTTCATGAAGAATAACTCTTGTAAGTCCTACTGGAACAAGGGTGAAATTTAATATGTTGTTTACAATTATGAACATGATCAGAAATACGATTGAAATTAATATATTTTTGTGCTTTCGCATATTATTATCCCCATTACTATTTGTTTTTTAGATCTGTTATTGAATCATAAAAATAATCACTTACCGTCACTTGTCCATCTTCAACATCATTTAAAAACTTGCCAAGTACTGTACTATAACTTGCCGCAGCATCTCCATACAAATGTCCGATATTATAATCCTGTAACTTTCTTGAGAATACACTATCCTTAACCAGATTAAAATTATAGTATGGAATATGATTATCCGAAGCTAATTTTGAAAGATATGTGAATGCTTTGTTAAATTCATCACTTGAAGCATTTATCTGTTCTACCGAAACTGGAGTTGTAATCATTATTATTTTTGTATTATTTGCATTACACAACTTAACTATTTTTCTGAAATATTCAACTGAAGCTTGGTCAATCCCAGCCTCATCAAATTTCACAAGGTCTACTTTCTCTGTGCGATTGGTACGCTCTCTATAAATATGTCCATGACCCTCATATTCATTATTATCTACCATATTAACCGTATCAGGATTGAAATTAATATAGTCAGAACTAAGTTTCGTTTTGATTATATTCTTTGCATTTGAAAAGTTCTCACGATAATCCATCCAGGGAAAAAGGGCCGCACGATATTCCATTCCTAATGCCTTATCCTTAAAATAGAATAATTTGTCCAATGAAAACGGGTATAGATTGTAAATCGAACTACCAGAAATAGCACTTCTCGGTATATTGAATAAATAATCGTAATCCATATCAAACACAATTGTATCCGGATGATTCGTTTGAAATACTTTTTTTAATAAGTAGTAGGAATCTTGTAAATACTCTCCACCAATACATAGATTCATAGTTTTTCTTCCTGTTTCACTACTTACAATATCTGCATCAATTCCATATTCACCATGTGAAGTTCCAAGGACCACACATTTGTAATCATTGCTAGCAACAAGCTCATGCAAAATAACTCTTGTAAGACATGATGGAATAAGCATGAAATTCAATATGCTATTTATAATTATAAATACCACTAAAAATACTGATACTAATAATATTCCTTTATGTTTTCGCATATTTTTGTCCTCGATAAAGTAAATTTACACATCTAATATTATGCATTGCACAGTTTCAATCATGCACTGCACAACTAAAACTGTGCATAGATAAATCCAGATGTTGCACCTATATAGCCAAAAATTGGTGTTGCAAATATCAACGCTAAATAGATAGCCCAACGGACCACTAATGGTTTTTTGGCCAAAGCTTCTCGTATATTGATTTTACGTTCTTGAAGAACACTAATTATAAACCACACGATACATCCAAATGCTAATATTTGAATATCCTTTTTTAAAAGACCCAATTTAAACAATGAATTATCTGTCAACGTTGACAAGGATAACCCTACA
>Ga0302165_10000946_pt1 | contig 10240 bp, 8 predicted proteins | sample I_Fen_E3_2_FD_193499 | JGI IMG/M metagenome (GOLD analysis project Ga0302165, IMG submission 193499) | Peat permafrost microbial communities from Stordalen Mire near Abisko, Sweden - I_Fen_E3_2 | ecosystem: Environmental > Terrestrial > Soil > Wetlands > Permafrost | place: Sweden: Abisko... | reverse complement strand
CACAAAAAACTTTAAAATTCATTCCTTCATTTTGTGCCCCTGATGCATTTGTTCTACACTTCTCCATCATTCATTTTACATTTGTTTTACCTCATTCCATAGTTGAGTCGTATCAGAGCCGTACATAAGCAGTATTTATATTGATATGGGATATTTACGGCTCTGATACGACTCAACTATTGCTCAACCATGGAATGAGGTAAAACAAATGTAAAAGGGATATAAAATGAATGCAAGAGAAATAAGGGTAGAGAGGGTTTGAAGGGTTTATGGAAAATTACAACGTAAATGATGTCAATCCCCGCTATGGCATAGAAAACAGACCTAATTTACTCTATATTCAATTTCCATTTAGGGAAAACAATGGCATTTCAGACCCGGTAAATAATTTTAAAGACTGAATAAGTAACAAAATTGATATAAGGGAGCAAAAAGTATAAAAATAAACGCTTATTTTACACCAAGTTTTTTTACTGCATCATAAACCGGAACCAAATAGCCTTTCTCGCACCGGCATAAAAGGCATAAATCTCCAATAGGATGGGCATTTACCCATTCCAATGTAAAAGGTTGATTGTCGTAAAGCATACCGGAGATAAATGATTTTCCCACTTTAAAAAGCAAATCGTAGTCCTGTGTTTCAAAAAACAACTTATTCTTATCAAAATTTTCCGTCTCAAACTCGCATTCAAAAACTGAACGCTCGGCACATTCGGTGCGAAGGTACAATGCCTGTTGCACCAAAACAGGAGAATAGCTTTTTTGCGGTATAAATTTAGTTTCAGGTATTTTGCCCCTAAAGAGAACCTCCTCATCCTGTTTAATCACAATTTCGGAAACATATTCAGACAGTAATTGCGTTTCATGAATCAAATCATTGAAATGATAAAATTCCAGCCAGTCATTGAAGATAGTAGCATCTTTGGGCATATAGTTCCCAAGCACCAGTTCGGCACCAACTCCGCTGATTTGTATATTGATTTTTGACATATTTGTATTTTTTCTGCAAATATAGGTAATTTTCAATAGTTCGATATATTTACTAAAAGGACATCCCTGTTTTTTGACGATCAACTTAATACAAGATAGAAAAGCATTGTTGCAACAGTATTTATTCCCGCAAAGGAAGGATAGTAATCTCCATAAAACCCAGATGATGCATTACCTCACGTAAAATCAACAGCGTAGAGGCAAACGAATTATCAGCCGGCAATACATCAGAGCTTGCCGGACGGCCGGTAATGATGGCAGCTAACCGGTTAAAAACAAGTTCCATATCGGTACGTGTTAGAATCATGCCCTGATCGGAATCCTTAAATGCGGCTAAAAGTGCAATCTCCCTGACAGTTTCATCCAAAGAGTATAACTGAGAGTTAGGAATTAGCAGTTTATGCAGGGGCATCACTTCATCTTCAACCACCATAATGGCGTTTTCTACTTCGCCCGGAGTTGGTGGATTGTGGTAGAAATAACTGGTAGCAGTTTTACCAGCACCAATCCCGAACACCCAAAGGTTATCAGGTTTATCAGCACCCGTTCCCTGAGCCATAAAACTGTACTGATCGTCAATATGAAGAATGGTTACGGGTACATTTTCAGTTGTATTTTGTCGAACTGCAAGGTAGTGTTCAAGAGCTTGTTGTTGTATATCGTTAGGGATAATCGTTATCATATTCTTAATTATTATTCTTGTAAAAAAATGAAATACAAAAATACTGATTAAATATTGAATAAGGATCAGCCGGATTAGATACACTACCGGTAGAAGGAGATATCTGATAATTTGCCATGATTTCAACTCATCTTTTTTTGTTAGTATCCTTTCTATAACTGATTGAAATAAACTATAAATTAAACCGCACACACAATTTACACAATTTTACACTTAATAAAGGGAATATATAAATTTGTTTGAAGTACTTTTGTAGATACTAACTAAACAAACCAGAATATGATCTACTTAGCTGATACAGCAAACATTGACGAGCTTAAAAAACTTTTTTATTATTTCCCTATTGCCGGTGTAACCACCAATCCTACCATCATAGCAGCTTCAAACAGAAAATTATCCGAAATCCTACCCGATATCATTGAAATTATTGAGGATAAAATGCTTCATGTGCAAATGATCAGCGACATGGCTGTTGATATGGTTCGGGAAGCGAAAGCATATAAAAAGAAATACAGCCTTGGCGATAATTATTTCGCTAAGATTCCTGTATCAAAAGAAGGATTCAAAGCCATGCCTATGTTGAAAGATGCAGGCATAAATGTAACGGCTACTGCCATTTTCACACAACAGCAAGCTCTTGTAGCAGCCGGAGCCGACTGGGTAGCACCGTATGTGAACAGGCTTGACAATATCTCCTCCCATGGGATTGAAGTAGTAAAGCATATTGTTGAAAATATTGAACATTTCAACCTGAACACGAAAGTTTTAGCGGCAAGTTTTAAAACCGTCGATCAGGTACACCGTGTCAGTATGGTAGGAAGTCATGCTGCTACTATCAGTTATGAGATCATTGAAATGCTGAGAAGCCACCCTATGACAGATATGAGTCTTGACTGGTTTAAAAGGGATGCGAAAGGCCTTTATGACATTGAGTTTTAAGAAAAATGATCTAAAAGAAAGAGGCAGGAATTATTTCCTGCCTCTTTCTTTATAAGTGCCAATCAATAAATTATTCTACAGATAATGAGACAAAACACGTTGCCATTGCTTAGAATTATAGTGAGCTTCAGACAATTATTAAACGAGTAAGACAAGTTGATTCTATAAAGAGGCTGAAACAATTAAATATTGTTTCAGCCTCTTTTTTATTTCATTCCGGCTCTTAAAAAGATAAAAAAGTCAAAAAGCTCATAATAAATCTTAGATGGCTGTGAAACTAAATTGAAATACCCAGGCTTCATTTACGTCAAAAATTATTGTTGAGGTTACGTTTTAAAAGACAATTCAAACAATATAGCCTTTGTCATTTAAATTTAACAAATCAGAAGTCATAAATAATTTAAAACATGATAAAACAAAAAACAGTGAACTTTGTTTTGTAGAAGTTACTGACAGGTAATAAGTACTTTAACTGCAAAGACAAAAACATCTACGACAAGAAAATGATTGGTATTGTCTGGGATATAAATGAACACTGCTTTATAAATTGTATTACCTTCAGCAGTATCAAACAACTATAAAAATGAAAATTATGAAAACAAAAAATATTGTATTTGTCACCGGTGCTTTTGTAAGTAATAGTTGCTGGGACGAATGGAGAACTTATTTTGAGAGCAAGGGCTATAAAACAATTGCACCACCATGGCCCTATAAAAATGCTCCTGCAACAGAATTAAGAAACAGGCAACCGAACGATACTGATCTGGCAACCCTGACACTCAATGAGTTGGTTAATTATTATGAAAATGTAATTAAAGGGTTTACGGAGAAACCGATAGTAATCGGGCATTCTCTGGGCGGACTTATAACACAGATAATTGTAAACCGGGATTTGGCATCTGCAGGTGTAGCAATTCATTCTGTACCAACATTAGGCGTGTTCCCGTATGAATTTTCTTTTCTTAAAGGAGGTTGGAAATCATTGGGGTTATTTACTTCTATGAAAAAAACATATATGATGTCATTTAAAGACTGGCAATATGCTTTTGTCAATGAAATGCCCCTGGCAGAACAAAAAGCAGCTTATAACCGATTTACAATTCCCGAATCAAAGACGGTTGCCAGAGGCGGTTTAACCAGTGTGGCTAAAGTTGATTATGCTAAACCCCATGCTCCTCTATTAATTACTTCAGGCAGTATAGACAACATTATACCGGCACATCTGAATATGCGGAACTTCAATAAATACATAAAAGGCAATTCTGTACTGGAATACAAAGAGTTTCCAGGTCGCAATCATTTTGTATTGGGACAGGCAATGTGGAAAGAAGATGCCGATTATATTTTAAACTGGCTTAATGAACATTTGGCTGAGGCAACTGAAGTCAGTCATGAAAAGGATGAAAAGAGTTCTTTTAGAACATTACAGACTTCATAAAGGCTTTATTTTTAAACAACTATACAGACTCGTTTACACAGCAACACCAGCTAAAATCAAAAATTTTAGCTGGTGTTTATTTTATTTATTTTATTTACAAATTAACATATAGTCGAAAGATTACTTTGTAATTCAGTTATGAGATTCCACAAAAGCCTTCAACCTTTCTTCCAGTACATTCATTTGATCCATCCGTACAAACGAAACACAGGCACGTAATCCATTCGGATTTTCACTGCCGGTAATAACCAATGAAATGGCAGAGATACCATAATACAGAAACTCCTTCATCAACTCAGCACTGGTCATCCCCGGATAAGCAATGGTAAAATAAAAACCATCGGCCAACTCACGGTCTTCATCATTATACACGATATAGAACCCGTATTTCCTGAACATTGCTTTCATTACACGAGCCTTTTCAGCATACGGATGAAGGGCAGCAACAAAATCTATATCTCCATCATTTACTGCTTTTAAGACTGCTGCAAGTGCATATTGAGCCGTATGGGAGGTTCCGGCCGTAGTGGCATACAAAACACCATACGGGATAAAACGTCCCAGTACATCTGTGGTGAAATAGTTCTTTAGATTTGGATATTGCCGGGTACGCAACTTTTCGGAAGTAATTATCATTCCTATACGCTGCCCTGCATAATTGAAGATCTTTGAAGCGGAAAGCAACAGAATATAATTATCGGTATAATGTGCTACTGTTGGCTGAAAAGGAGCTACTCCAGGAGTACCATAATGCAGACGGAAATCCATGGCAAAATAGGCCAGATCCTCAATCACTATCACATCGTATTTCGTAGCCAGTTCACCGATAGTTTGCAATTCGCTTTCTGAAAAACAAATCCAGGCCGGATTGTTGGGCGAAGAATAGCAAATGGAACACACATTGCCTTCCTTGAGATACGATTCGAGCTTGTCATGGAGTTTATACCCTCTGAAGTTCAACACATCAAAGGACTTGAATGGCAACCCCAGCAGTTGTAGCTGAGATTTATTTACCGGGAAACCCGGATCAATAAAAAGGGTATATGGTTTTTGTGGATCAGTACGGGCAGCTGCCAGTAAAACTGCAAAACTTCCTTGCATGGCCCCGACAGTAGGAACGCAATTTAAGGGTGAAACTTCGATATTCATAAACAGGTTGGCAAAGCGGGCAATCTCATTCTTTGCAACCGGTATGCCTTCGATATTCGGGTACATGGCAGCCAGGCCTTTATCCAACGCTTCTTTTTCGGCACGAATAGCAATGTCTAAAGCAGGCAAACCTGGCACACCCATTTCCATATGAATAAATTCCTGTCCGCTTTGTTCTTCTATCTGTGCAACAAGCCTCCCCACTTCACGAATGGACAAACGGGTAATGTCAGATTCACCAAACTGGTCAAAAAGAGTATCGACAAGAGATGTAGGTATTGTTGTCATGGTTGGTACAAATTACACGAATTAAAAAACGAACTACTCAAAAGAACAAATTACACGAATTATAAACGAATTACACGAATTTACAGTTCAGGAAATAATAATAATCTTCGATGTAATATGATGGAGTTATATCATCAAAAATTATTATCACAAAGTAATATCATAGAAGACAACCTATTTCTTCCTGTTATCAACCACTCTTACAGCTTTTCCTTCACTGCGGGTAATTGTTTTGGGCTCGACAAGGGTTACTTTTACATGTAATCCAATGGCGCTGTTCAATGCATGTTCTATTTTACGTGACAGATTTTGCAGGTCACGAATAGTATCGGTCAATTGTGATTCGTCCAACTCTACTTTTAATTCCAGTGTATCGAGGTTGTTGTCTCTGTCAACATAGAGCATGTAATGGGCACTGGTTTCGCCCAACTCCAGCAATACATGTTCAATTTGTGATGGAAAAAGGTTTACGCCACGGATAATCAACATATCATCACTACGCCCGGTTATCTTCTTCATTCGCACACTTGTCCTTCCACACTGGCAGGGTTCATGATTCAATGTGGACAGGTCACGGGTATTATAGCGAAGCAGAGGTATCCCTTCTTTTGTCAGGGTCGTAAATACCAGTTCACCTTCAGTGCCATCGAAAACAGGTCGTTTAGTATCAGCATTAACAACTTCCGGGAAGAAATGATCTTCGTGAACATGTAACCCGTTGTGTTGTACGCAGTCATTTGCTACGCCTGGTCCCATAATCTCACTTAGTCCGTAAATATCATGAGCACGAATTCCCCATTTCTTTTCCAGTTCAAGCCGCATATTCTCGGTCCAGGGTTCAGCACCAAAAACACCTGTTTTCAGTTTCATATCTCTTAAAGAATACCCGTTTTCGGACAACGCGTCGGCTAAGTGCAACGCGTAAGATGGTGTACAAGCCAATACTGTTGAGCCAAAATCTGACATAAGCTGCAGTTGACGACGGGTATTTCCACCTGAGATTGGAATAACGGAACAACCCACTGCTTCTGCACCATAATGAATGCCAAGCCCACCGGTGAACAAGCCGTATCCATATGAAATTTGCATGATATCATCTTTTCCGATACCTGCCATGGTTAAACAACGTGCTACTACTTCCTTCCAGTTTTCAATATCTGTTTTGGTATAACCCACTGTTGTTGGCTTTCCGGTTGTTCCACTGGAAGCATGCACACGAACGATCTCTTTCATGGGAACCGCAAACAAATTAAACGGATAATTATCCCGCAAATCGGTTTTGTACGTAAAAGGCAATTTTACAATATCATCAATAGAATGTATATCCGATGGTTTTACACCCAATTCATTCATTTTTTTTCGGTAAAAAGGCACATTGTTATATACGCGCTTAACTAACGCGATCAACCTTTCACTTTGCAGGGTGCGCATTTCTGTACGATTCATGCACTCAATTTTCTTATTCCAAATCAGTTTTTCATTAGTACGTATAATGTTCGCATTAAAACCTGCACTCGATTCTCTGGTATGTAATCTGGATGATTTCAGTATTCCCCTTGCTTCCTGCCTTTTTAGTCTTGACTCATCGTTCATTATTACTTCTTCTTAGTTCTATTATCTTAACTTTATATATACGGTATTTATCTGTCTGTAGCTTTACTTCTATCGTAGATCTGCCTCGGTGATAGATTTTAAATTATTCGTTTTTATAATTTCTACAGACTTATCCCGGTTATCGGTACGTAAAATCAATATCGATTTGCTTCCAAAACTAAAGGCATAAACATATTCAATACAGATATCAGCAGCTGTAAACAAGTCCAGTATCCGGGACATAGTTCCGGGGGCAGCATCCATTTCGATGGACAGGATATCATGAATCCTTACAGAGAATTGTTCTGCCCGCAGGACTTCCAAAGCTTTTTCCGGATCAGAGACAATAGCTCGTAAAATGCCGTAATCGCTTGTATCGGCAACAGTAAGAGCAATTATATTGATGTTGTGTTTTGCCAAAACAGCTAAAACCTGATTCAGGTAGCCGGTTTTATTTTCAAGGAAAACAGAGAGTTGGCTTATGGTCATAAGGATGGTTTGTTTATATATGTTCTTAGATTTCTTTCAATTATATTGATACACGTATCGTTATACTGAATTAACGATACAAATTTACATAATTTGAGTGAAAACTGAAATACTTTAATCGCATTTATGGGAATTAAGTTATTATTTAAAGCAAATATCCGACTTATAGTAACAGTTGGAAAATTAAGATATCCGGTTCATTTAATATTTCCGGAAGAAAGCTTCCTTGTAATCTCCATAACAGTGGCTAATTCTCCTAAGCGCGGAAAAATGTTTACGAGGCTATTCGTATGTGCCTCCCGGATTTTATCGGTCATAGCATCGGTGGCAAAAATCAGGTTATATCCGAGTTCACTGGCTGCACGCGCAGTCCCTTCCACCCCTATACTGGTTGAAATGCCTGCTAAAACCAACTGAGTAATCTCTCTTTTCTTCAATTCTTCATCCAGGTTAGTCTGAAAGAATGCATTCCAGGATTTTTTTTCAATGAGTATGTCTTCCGGTTTAACTTCAATCTCAGGTACAATATCTGTATAACCCATCATAGGCATTGCCATTTTGGCAATACTCTTCATTACCTGATTTTGGGGCATATTCGTGACTTCAACCCTGGTTTTAGTCCATGGGGCATCAAAGGGATTCACATGAACCACAACAATTGGCAGGTTATGAGCCCTGAATATATCCACCAACATGGAAGCCTTTAATAAAATGGTTTTTACAGGATGAACTGTTTTCATTTTTACTATCCCTTTTTGCAGGTCGATTAAAACCAAAGCCGTATTCTTATCAATTGTCGTAATCATCGTGTATTATTTTTGAACATGCAAATATATCAAAATTTGTTAAACACTCAATTGTGAATTCAGCTTGTTTTCAGTATGAAAGCATTAAATCACTTATATTATGATTATTATTCACCACTCAATAGATATTTGTTCTGTAAATAACAAATTGTTTGATAAAGAGTAGTTGAAATATTACGACCTATTAATTCATTCATCATAAGATATTTTAATCTCAATTAATGGTGGATTGGAAGTCATTTAGCTTTCATCAAAGTTCTTTAAATTAAATACAGATAGCATTTAGTCATATATGAGTTAAGAATTTTGATTATGCCATTGATTTATGAAACAAACATTACTTTCAGCAATTGAACGAAGGTATCATAATCTTATTTCCGTTGTTTCTTTTTTTTTAATCCCAGTCAAACGGGACCATATATACTTCTGTTTTAAGTATAAAGTGGAATATGAGATAATTTGTTGAGAATTTGATGAGGATTGAGAGAGCCGGACCTCACTGAACCCTCAACAAATCCTCAACCAATCCTCAACCAATCCTCAACCAATAGTGGTAATGAATGACAGAGTTGACTCTCTTTTTAAAAGAAACAGGAACCTGAATTAGAATTAGAAACTGGAATGCAAAAAAAGCAGGATTCTTTTTGACTCTACGAATGTCGTTTAGCCTTCATCAAACTCTCTGAAATAACTATAAATAGCTTCCGGACACATGTGAGATAGTTTTCTTTGACAACATGAGCAATGGAAAGATAGGTCAAAATCCAACCTTTTTATGTATCTTTGCACCCGAAAGGAATTCGACCCGCTTCCAGGGTTGTTTTTCTTTCTTTTTACTTACAAGTTAAATGGGGTGCCTTAATATTTCGGGCTGAGATCATACCCTTAGAACCTGCACGGGTAATTCCGCGAAGGGAATAAGACCAATTCATCCGTATCTTTTATTAGGCTCTCAAAATCAAATTTATTAAATCATTTAATTAATTAATTTGCTATGAGACAAATTTTTATTGCAGCATTCGTGCTGTTATCCGTTTTTACCGTATCTGCCCAATACACCCTTAAGGGGAAAGTTCTGGACGAGAACGGGAATGTTTTAGTTGGTGCAACTGTTTCTATTCAAAACAGTTCACACGTGCAAACCTCCCAAAAAGATGGGTCATTCAGCTTTGATGGGCTGAAGAATATTCAATACAAGCTTGAAGTTACCTTTGTAGGGTATGAAACTTACCTGACAACTGCGAAACCGGATCAAACGCTTGTGATACAATTAGTGCCCAAAGCGTATTCAATGAATGAAATCACCATTACTTCGCTCCGTGCCACCGATAAGTCGGCAGTAGCCTATAGCAACGTGAGTTCAGAGGATATCAGCAAACGCAACCTGGGTCAGGACATTCCGTATTTGCTTGCACTGACACCTTCGGTAGTCACTACATCGGATGCCGGAACAGGTATTGGATATACCGCTATACGAATCCGTGGCACCGATGGCAACCGTATCAACATGACTATGAATGGTGTACCATTGAATGATGCCGAATCACATGGTGTGTATTTTGTAGACTTTCCGGATATTGCTTCTTCTCTTTCATCGGTGCAGGTGCAACGTGGAGTAGGAACTTCAACCAATGGGGCTGCAGCTTTTGGAGCCAGTGTCAATATGCAAACCGACTTACTGATTGAAAAGCCTTATGCTGAAATAAGTTCTACTTATGGCTCATTCAATACAAATAAGAATTCACTGAAAGTGGGTACCGGACTTTTATTCAATCATTATGCCTTTGATGCCAGGTTATCAAATGTTACTTCGGATGGTTTTATTGACAGGGCTTCGGTAAACATGAAATCATATTATTTCTCAGG
>Ga0302165_10000941_pt1 | contig 10249 bp, 11 predicted proteins | sample I_Fen_E3_2_FD_193499 | JGI IMG/M metagenome (GOLD analysis project Ga0302165, IMG submission 193499) | Peat permafrost microbial communities from Stordalen Mire near Abisko, Sweden - I_Fen_E3_2 | ecosystem: Environmental > Terrestrial > Soil > Wetlands > Permafrost | place: Sweden: Abisko... | reverse complement strand
CATTTTGATTACCTCCTATCTCTCTAAATACGATTTTACATAACTTGTCCAAATAGCTTTCACTGTTTCCTCTATAGTCATAGGTTTTTGACTCATTGATATAGACATCATTGCATATAATGATAATTTCCCATTTTCAAATTTATTGGAAATAATACCATTACAAGAGCTATTTCCTGTAAGCGAAATCCTTCCAGATGAGATGCAAATATTATTATCTCCTCCAAAGAAAGCCCCAAAAAATAGTTTTAGTGCAGTTACCATATTTCCATTAATATAAAACTCATATGTAACATTTCTTGAATCAATTTGTTCTATCTGAATTTGTATATTACTATTTTCTGATTGGACCTGATTGCAGATTTGACTAAGTAATTCATTTATCTGCTTAAATGAAACGCTCATAAACTTGCTCTTTTCCAAATCTGTAGGTTCTGTACTTGCATTTATTCTTGGAATATCTAAAGAAGAAAATATGTCAGCGTTTATGGATTGTTTGGATGTAATTGTATTTCCATTTTCAAGCAACCCTTTTTCCCTTAGTTTATTTTCAATAGATAGATTTACATCTGAAATATCGGGATTATTCATATCAGATACTAATCCTAGGAATTCACTCATCGAAGCAGCAATGTTTTCTAATTTTTTCAAATCTTCCTGTAATGGTCCATGATTAGCCATACCCACTGTTTTTAGTTGATTTTCTAATTGCTTATATTCTTCTTCCCAATATTTAATATATGGAACCTTACCATTTGGAGAATAAATGCTATGCTCAACAACTACTGGAAATATTTTATCTTTATAATTATTTTCTTTCATTACCTCTAATACTTCGTACATACAATTGAAAGACTTTAAATAACTATCAGTAATCACAAGGACTGCATAATCTACATCTCTGATTTTGTTCATATATTCTTTAATACTCTTCCAATTACTAATGTCTCTGATATCTCTATGTATGATAATATTTTTATCTTTAAAATATAAATCCATATAGTCGGCATAAATTCTATCTTTCTGACAATAGGATACAAACATATTTATTTCCATTACATCATTTCCTTTCAATTCATTATTTACTTACAATCCATATTGATTTTATATGATTCGTTCTTTTTGTATAGCATACTCATCATATGATATTTTTGATTTATATAAGGCTACTTTATTATCTTTAGCCCATTTTGAAATCTCGTTAATATAAATGTCATCACATTTAACACCTAATATTACTTCCGAAATATAATCTTTGAAATTGATTTCCCTCTTTACTTGTTTTTGATAAACGGCTATTCTCCATTCATTCTCATATTCCCACTCTAACGATTTAAAAAACAAAAAATTAAAAGAATTATACTGTCTTCCTGTAAAATCATTTGTTGAGTCGTAAATGCTTGATTGATATATTACAGGTAATAAGAATCTTCTAATATTACTGGGTATTTTTTTAGTATCATATTCTATACAAAATCCTTTGTATGAACTAGCATAATGAGCCCACATAAGTAAAGAATCCCATTTTTCTGAGAAACACGCTACCCTCATACTATCTTGTGTGAATTCTGCTATGCATTGTTCAATTAACTTTTTTTCTTTAATACTTCCATCTAAACTCAAATCGATGCCAGACGATTTAAAAAGCATACGTCTTCCTACTTTTTCCCAAAATTCTGGTATGTCAATCCTTGGCACCCCGTCAAATGGGTCATTAAACTCACTAGGTTTTGATAAATATATATTTCCATCAAATAAATCGCTCTTCCAATGTTCGTTAAAGCTTCTATATCGATATAACTTATCAGGAATGTGTTTTTCCATATTCTTCTCTATATCATTCATGCTTATTGATTTATTCAACAGCATTTTAATATATTTGTCTTTAATATTTTCATCCATAATATTAATAATCTCCTAGAATTCATGTATTTTTATATCAGCTATAAATCCCCTTGAGCATATAAAATTTCTAATATTTTTTTATATTTATATTCATAAATACAATACCCCTTTATCTATTTTTTGTATAAACTTTCCAATATTATAATAGTTCTTTTTCAACAAGAAGTAAATTCAATTTTATATCTGGCACTGCACATAGAATTAATATAAGCATGCAGGATTTAACATCCAATAATATAGAATTTCACTTATTATATAAATGGTGATAAAATGTATTTATATTAAATAATTAGGGGGCCAATCCAATGTCTAACAGTGAAATAATAGAATCTATATGTCTTGCTTTAAATGAAAATAACAAAGAAGAATGTAAAAGGATTATTAACGAGCAATATCCTTTTAATTACGTTGATATTCAAAGTAGGCACTATTCACATAAAAAATTAATGCAGCTATTTATTCGTGATGGTTTTATCGACAGGTATTCAGGAGACAAGCTAGTATTTCCAGGAGCTTTAATGGTATTATCAAAAGAGTTACCAGTGGATTTTCCCTATCAACAGAATTGGAAGATGAGCGAATGTCATATAGGATGGTGGCATTTATTCCCTACTGCCGACCATATAATGCCAATCGCAAGAGGCGGCCATAATGACTACGATAATTTAGTATGTACTTCAATGTTAAGAAATAGCGCAAAATCAAATTACACTTTAGAGGAACTCGGATGGACACTTTATGATAAAGGTGATTTTAATGAATGGGATGGGATGACTAGTTGGTTTATCCAATATGTAGATAGAAACACACAACTATTAGAGATTAAATATATAAAAGACTGGTATAAAGCTGCGAAGCGCGTTTTAGAATTAAAATAATAAATAGCGAATGTAAATAAACCCCTTGTTTACAAGGGGAAATGTTGTATTACAGTATTGAGGGGGGGATGAATTCTTAATCTATTTTTGAAATTGGTTCTGGCGTATAATAGAATTACTTTTGCATTAACTATTAGTTTAGTTACTTATTTAGGATGTAAAAAAACTACTAAACTAATAATGTAGTTAATAGTTTTTCTCGGCAAATTGGAAGTTATTTAGCTTCACATAATACGTATTTTTAATAGTACTACTTTAACTGCTTTCTCATAACAAGCCCCTGTTCAGTCTCTAAAGACACATAAAACCCACTTTTTTTATACATCTCAAAATGTCCGCCGAAATCTGATGATTGGTAACTAGATTCTTTGTACGGGTATGCCTCCACAAAGTCAAATCCATCTTGAAACGCATCCTTACACGCACGCCCCAATAGCAGCGTTGCAATGCCTTTTCTTTTCATCTCCGGCGCAATCACAAAACAAAATATGGATTTCACCTTTATGCCCGTATTAGATTCCTCTAAAGGCACATAATCCATAAATCTTCGCCAACTAGCGCACTTCAAGCAATCTGCTTTCGTATTGGCGTTGCACCATCCAACGACCACATCGCCACTATAAGCAAGATAACCTTGAATATTATTGCCTTTAACATATGGTAAGGCATATTTTCTTCTTTTATCTACTGTTGAAAAATCTTTGCCATCATAATCATCGTTACACCAACACACACAATAACATTTATGTTCATCCATATTGTCATCGTGTGGCGTAGTGTCAAAAAAATTTACGTAATCTTCTGCAAGGCCTGGTATCAACTTTCGTATCTCAATAGCCATTCATTACCTCCATTAATATAAATAATCTACAATTCAAATTCAAGTTTGTAATTATTTTACCATGATTTTACTAACTTACAATATTAAGTTTTCAATGCTCACTACTGTACTAAATTTTAAGCTAGTAATTTTATAACTCGTTTATAGCATCTCCTTCATTCTACACTTCTGTGTCTTTAATAATTTAAAAAGCCTCTTTTTCTATGACGCCATCACTATCATCAATCTCAAAAATATATACATTTTTTTAAATTTTCTATATAAAATGCTTGCTGCTTACTGTTGCTGTAATTATTTTCTGTATAAAATTTAATTTGAGTATTTTGAATTATTACTTGGCATAGTTTTTTTCTCGTCATCATATGCATATGGTATCATATCCGAATATCAGTTTTTCAACGCATTCCAAATGGATGTAGGACAGACTTTGCAGACAGTTTATTTTTACATAGAAAAGCGTATCGTTCAGCCTAAGCTAAATGATACGCTCTTGTGTTGTATTATTGTTTTCTACGCTGTTGGTTGGTATCCCCATAACACAGCTAAATGCTTATTAGATACTTAAAAATACTTTTGTAATAATTGTATATAATGCTCAGGGATTACTTTGCAAGTATATATATATGAGCCGTTTTCAAATGTGTCTGACAAAGTAACAGTTAATACCCATTGGCCATTAATTTTTCCCATATATCCTCTATATTCTGTAGAAATTGGGCAACCGTTAAAGCCTAAATATACCTGTTTCATTTGTTGTGTTTCTGTTAATCGATAAATACCATCTGTTTTATACTCGAAAGTATCTCCCTCGCCGTTACAAATTTCGTTTAATGCCTGACAAAATACAACATCCGTTATTTTTTGATAGTTCCAGTTTACCGAGGTTACTTTACCTTCTTTGGGAATAGCATAATTTTCACGAACAAATAGTCGCTGGTCTAAAAAAGAACGCACTACGACAAAAGTGTGAGAAGAATCTTCTTTAATAGCATTAACACTCCAACATCCGTCAGAAGTTTTTGCAAGTGTCATTCCTTCATTATATTCACCGCCGGCAGGCACATATTTCGTACCTTTCCAATATAAATATTTTTCTTCAAGTCCATTAAAATATTCAGCTGAATTATCTAATACCAGCAATCCGGAAATCAATAAAAATGATGTGATAATCAGACCAATACCAATAGTTGCTGATATGATTTTCAATTTTTTCTTCATTTATGTCACCACACTTCCTATAACTAATATAAATACTCGCCATAATCACAGTATATCATACCAACTGTAGGAGTATGAGGATTATGCCACAAAATTTATAACACAAACTGTAATTTCATTCAAGACAAATCGAATTAAAAACGCCAATAGAATGAAATTAGCATTTATATACTAGAATACTGCTCTCACACTTTTTCTGGTGCTAAATAAGCGCCAAAATTACATAGCACAAAAATTCACAGCACTCCGTTTTGAAAGGCGGACTGTTTTTTTGTGCCCAAATTACAAAAATCAAAAACTGAAAGGATAGGATCATGTGGTTTATCTGCATCTAAGTTTTTCATATATATCCCCTTATTAAATATAATAACTAATTATATATTAACTGTAATTTAGGTTTATATAGATATCAGCTTTAATTTTTATCAGCCGAAATTAATATTAAAGTTTGCTATGGAGTCTAATTTATCTTTCAATGCTCTGATAGCATCATTTTGTATCATAATAAGATTGCACATTACCTATAAAATCTTTCTAGATTATAGCTGCAGGAGCCTTTTTACCGTATTAGTGTAAATAAAATCATCCTTATAAATTTCCATATCCACTATACCCTCCTTAAATCATTCGGTTATATCATTAAATATATAGTCCATCACGTCACTAAAATTATAAGATCATCATACGATAAATACCACCACACTTTACGTGTAGAACCATATGCCACTTTATCAGGTGATAATGTTCCATTTTTTGTTGGATGCCATTGTTTTGCAAGTTCCTGATATCTTGACAATAAATCGTTGTAGCCGGCCCATACCGCATTTGATAAGTATGGACCTCCTGTATTCGAAATAGTTCTTGAATAAATAGGTGCCTTCCACTCAAAGTCAAAATGTTTTCCAGTGTCAGGATCATTATATGGCGATAACCACCATACACGCTTCGGACTTTGATAATTAACATATGTTGGGGTAGTTCCAGCATCCGTGTAACCAGGGGCAAAATAACTTGAATATACTAGTTATCATAAGTGGTAAAAAGCAAGAAAAGACGTGTCACCTTGTAACACCTCCTATAAGAAGATTCCGACCTAACTTTACCTCTGATTGCCTGCATACTACAATATCAACAATTATAAATAGACACTGTAAATAATAATTGTTGATATTGTAGTTGGTCCACCTTAAAACTTATATTAAACAACATCTCTACGTACTGTTTCATTAGTAAACATTATTTAACATATGATGGGCATAAATGTGTCATTATAAGTTTTCACTGGTCATAAACAGCGCTTTCTCTCTTTTCTCCTATTTAGACAAAATACTAGGGTTGCTACTATTAAGGGATATAAAATAAACCACCCCGCAAACAGAAAAACAATTAAAGATAAAAAAGCACTCATATAGGAAGACAACTTACCTATTTTAGTGGGCAAAACCTTTGCAGCTGCCAACATGCTTATTATGTAAACAGCAAGAAATGTGGTGCTTGGAATTCCAATAAGAGATTTTAAATTCCATGAAAAATGATAACTAAGGAATATTATAATTATAAATAGTGGAAGAAAGGAAAGCAGTGCCACATGTGGTGTTTGATACCTTGAATGAAGCTTTCCAAATAAAGGCGGAAAATCACCCTCTCTAGACTGAGAATAAACCAAGCGAGAGAATCCTGAAATATAGGTATGAACAGTACAATAGCAAATGATAAATCCTAAAAAAGCAACTATAATACCAGCATTGTTACCCATACTATAAGCTACCAAGGCAATGATTGCTGTTGCAGGATTATCTGTCTGATATACTCGATTACCAATTACAACAAATGCTATTGCAAGATATATCAAATTAATTAACAAGAACCCTATCCCTAGACTTAAAGGTATATCCTTACTAGGATTATAAAATTCTTCAGCTAGATGTCCAATCATCTCCCAACCCATAAATGCAAAAAACAATAGATTCATAGCTTGACCAATAGGAACCCAACCCTTGCTTACAAATGGATGAAAGTTAGACATGTTAACCTGTTGTGCCGAAAATACTACCGTCAAAATTAATATCAACAATATTATAGAAATAACAAATACCTGTACCTTACCTAATAGCTCAATTCCTATATAATTTAGTATTACAGCTAGAACTAGAAGTGATGCTGCAACTATACAAATTGAAAATGCAGACCATGAAAAAACACTTCCTAAATAGTTTGCACCTATCAAGGCCGTTATAGGCATACCTAAAGGCATTGCGCTTAGAATAAGAAATCCAGTTAGACGTCCCCAAAAGGGACCAAAAGCCTGACGAGTATAAGCTGCCATTCCACCTGAGTCTGGGAATTTAGATGACATCATTCCAATAGCGATAACCATTGGAAGAGAAAATAAGCCCATTAAAATCCAACTTAATATTGATGCTGGTCCAGCCATTTCAGCTGTAATTGCTGGTAATACTAAAATACCTGCACCTAATACTGCACCTATTGTAAGTGCAGACCCTTTGATCCAAGTAATGCTTTTTTTTAATTCAATTTGTTGTTTCATGACAATAACCTCCATATGAATTCAGTTGACATACATTTGATTTCAGTGTAGCATAAAAGGTATGTACTGATAAGCCGATTATATTAATTAATTTAATCGGCTTTTACGATTGGATGTGATGTAATGGATATTAAGAAACTTCAGACATTTATTACTGTTGCTAAATTGTTGAATTTTAGAGAAGCCGCTGAGGAGCTTAACTATTCACAGTCTTCTATTTCTGATCATATAAGCAATTTGGAACAAGAACTTGGAGTGAAGCTTTTTGAACGTCTTGGAAGAAAAGTATTCTTAAATGAGAACGGAAAAAAATTAATTTCTTTAGCTGAAAAAATGGTTCAAGATGAAAAGCAGCTTTATGAATTATTCAACAATGATGAAAAAATTTCTGGATTGCTTAGAATTGGAGCTGCTGAAACCCTCTCTGCATTTTGGTTACCTCCACTTCTTAAAGAATATCGTATTATGTATCCAGATGTTAAAGTAATACTTAAAATGGCAGACTGTCTCGAATTTCCTAAAATGTTAGAGAATAATATGATTGACGTTGCTTTTAGTCTCCATGATGAATCAGATCAAGAATATATTTCTCAAGTTGATATTTTCGAAGATTCTACCGTTTTTATTGTAGCACCAGACCATCCCTTAGCTACTTTAGAAACAATAACAATTCATGACCTTGAAAATCATTCATTTATCCTTTCAGAAGCAGAATGTTGCTATCGAATAGAATTGGAGGAGTTTTTAAAAAGATGGAATGTAAAAGTAGACACTACCATGGAGCTTAGCAGTTTGGAGACTATAAAGCAATGCGTAAAGAGTGGCCTCGGGATTTCACTATTACCGAGAATTGCGGTTGAACATGAGATTAATAATGGCGAACTTATGGTGTTATCTATAGAAACTTGTAAGATTTCTATAGATGCCAAAATGATATATCATAAACAAAAGTGGATATCGCCATCAATGGCCGCTTTAAAAAACATGATATCACTAAAAAATTTACATACATGAATCGACCATTAAAGGCAATTTTAGTAGTTTATTAATAGTGATAAAAATAGTAAAAGTCTTTCTCCTAACCTAAATTAGACTGTAAATAAACTTCTTTCTTTTGTTCTTCGGTAATGCCAATATATCTTAAAGTCTGTGATTTTGAAGAATGATTAAATATATCCATAAGCAATTCTAATGAGGATCCATTTTGATATGCATGGTAACCAAAAGTTTTACGAAGAGTATGAGTTTCTATTTCACCAGACATAATAACTCCCTTTTCATCTTTTTCTACAAGGCCGTTCTTATCCTACAATATTTTTTCTACTTCCTTAATATACTCATTCGGATGATTTACAGATAATTCGCAGTGGTTATAATTTTCAAAAACCTTTATTTCAATTTTTGGATATTTCTTTTTTAAGAATTTAGCCGATTTTTTTGAAAACATTTCCATTGCCGTTGTACCGTGCCAGTATACAATCTTGATATTATCAGTATTTATGCTATTAGGTATTTGATAGTTAAATGTAGAGTTACAAAAATTCGAAACTGTTTTTTCATCAATGACATCAATTGTATTTAATACGTCATTAAACAAATTGTCAGGATACATATTTTTATACTGTTTTAACGTTTTAGAATTTCTCTTTTTAATATTTCTCACTTGATTTACTTGACCTATTTTCCAAAACCAAATGGCTAATTTATTCATAGGAACAAGCGGTGCACTTTCCAATATTACTTTTTGAAATTGCAAAATATTATTGCTGACTAAAATACTTGCGATTACTCCCCCCATAGAGGAACCACAAACAGCATATATGTTTCTACCATAATTCACAATACAATAATCTTCAATATCAGTAGCAGCTTTTTCAACGGTAGTAAATATACTTTTAGTTTCTGTATCATGCCCATCCAAAACAGGAACAATAACAAAATAATCTTTACTAAAATACTGAATTTGTGGTGTCCACATTTGCCATGGCATTAAAGTTCCGTTAATAAAAATCAAAATCTTATTTTTATTGTTTCCGTATTCAATAAATCGCATTTTCATTCTCCTCTCATGATTATATAAATTTCAAGTATGCGGGACTTGATTATATAAAAACTAGTTCGCTTGGTGTTTTCTGAGTAATTATATTTTATAAATCATTTTCAAATTTAATTCAAATGATGTTTTATCATTTATTTTTATATGCCCAAAATTTATTAAGAATAAAATTAATTGGAATTGTAACGATTAAATTGGCTAGTGTTGCAATATAATGTGGTATCCCGAATATTGATTCTTCGATGTATAATAAAATGCCCATAAGAAAAAGGCCAGTAATTGAATAAGATACATAAACTTTAAAAAGTGCTTTCAAAAATGGTGTTTTTTCATCTTCTGACTGTGTAAATACAAACTGACTATTCAGAATAAATGATATAAATACAGTTATTGCAAAAGCAACTGCATTGCATATTTGTGGATGCAAATCAAAAACATAAAAGCCTATATTGGTAATCGCATATGAAACGATAGTATTGATTCCGCCAACGATTCCAAATTTTAGAAACTGTATTATTGAATCCTTATATTTTTGCTTTTTCTCATTGATTTGTTCCATTATCATTTTATCTTCCTTAATAAATTTCTATATATTTTAAATCAGGTTCTATCATAGCATCGAGAGGATGGATTCTCAAACTATTTCTAAATCTTGTCCATCTTGTCCATCTTGTTATTCTTGTTATTCTTTTTTTGTCTCCTTTTTGTTAGGATTTTATAATACAATGGTTTTATAATAAGATATATTATGTATCCAATCATAGCTCCTATTACATTAAGAATAATATCGTCGACGTCCACAG
>Ga0302165_10000939_pt1 | contig 10263 bp, 10 predicted proteins | sample I_Fen_E3_2_FD_193499 | JGI IMG/M metagenome (GOLD analysis project Ga0302165, IMG submission 193499) | Peat permafrost microbial communities from Stordalen Mire near Abisko, Sweden - I_Fen_E3_2 | ecosystem: Environmental > Terrestrial > Soil > Wetlands > Permafrost | place: Sweden: Abisko... | reverse complement strand
GCGGTATAGCCCGCGAGCTTTAACACAGCAGATTCGGTGTAACTCCGAAGCCGACAGTATAGTCTGGATGAAAGAAGGTAACCTATTAGGAATTAAGATTTTCTTTATTCTTATTTATTGAAGTATGTGTCCTGATGTTTTTTTACATCAGGGCTTTTTTGATTAATTTAGTATAAGTATAATCAATAAAATAAGAATATATTAAAAATAAATCACCTAATAAGCTACCCCAAGAAGATAACTTTTGGGAGGCAAAAAAATGAATAAAAATACAAACAAAATGATTAAGATTTCTTTATTATCAGCATTATCACTTATACTCATGTATATAGATTTTCCAGTAATACCAATTTTCCCATGGCTTAAGATTGACTTGAGTGATGTTCCAGCATTATTAGGAGCATTTGGATTTGGACCTTTAGCAGGCGTGCTTATAGAATTAATAAAAAATATGCTTATAGTATTAGTAAAAGGAACACAAACAGGATTAGTTGGAGAAACAGCAAACTTTTTAGTTGGAGTTGCATTAATATTACCAGCATCATTTGTATATCGCAGAAATAAGAGTAAAAAAAGTGCAATATTAGGGATGGTTTTAGGTGCAGTTTGTATGGAAGTAGTAGGAATAATCGCAAATGTTTATTTTTTATTACCAGCTTATGGAATGCAAATGTCACCAGCAGAATCAATAAAATATATAACTTTAGGATTACTACCTTTTAATGGTATAAAGGCTGTTATAGTATCAGTATTAACATATATATTATATAAAAAAGTATCAGTTTCAATTTTCAAAGCAGAGCCAAACTTTGGTAGCCCAGAAAAGAAAACAAAAACAATATAATAAGCACAAGATAATCAAAGGCTGTTTCAAAATAATTAAAAGATTATTTTGGAATAGCCTTCTTTTTATTTGGGCAAATTTAGAAGAGTTATATATGTAAAATATTATAAATATTGAAATTTATAAAATAAAAATTGAACAATAAGTATTGTTTTTATGATTTATATAAATTATAGTAATTATAAAGAAGTTTTGAACTATAGAGAAGCTATGATTAATTAATAATAACTATTGAATAATAATACCTAATTTGATATTATATTAATATATAATTTATGAGAGAAGGAGTTTTAACATGAGTTTTAAAATAAATGATACTGTAACTTGGGTTGGGAAAATTGACTGGGAATTAAAGAAATTTCATGGAGATGAATATTCTACACATAAAGGTTCTTCATATAATTCATATTTAATTAAAGATGAGAAGACAGTACTTATAGATACTGTTTGGGGACCATTTACTGACGAATTTATTACTAATTTAAAAAAAGAAGTAGATATACAAAAAATTGATTATATAGTTATGAATCATTCAGAAGTTGATCATAGTGGTGCATTAGTAGAGTTAATGAGGGAAATACCTAATACACCAATTTATTGTACTAAAGCTGGTGTTAGAATATTAAAAGGATATTATCATCAAGAGTGGAACTTTGTAGAAGTAAAAACTGGGGATATATTAGATTTAGGTAAGAATAAACTTACTTTTATAGAAGCTGCAATGCTTCATTGGCCAGATACTATGTTCACATATTTATCAGGAGAAAATATATTATTTAGTAATGATGGTTTTGGTCAACATTATGCTTCAGAATTTATGTATAATGATAAAGTTGATCAAGCAGAATTATATCAAGAAGCACTAAAATATTATGCTAATATTTTAACTCCATTTAGCAAACAAGTTTTAAAGAAAATTGAAGAAATATTAAGTCTTAACTTAGCAATTGATATGATTTGTCCGAGTCATGGAATAATATGGAGAGATAATCCAATTCAAATAGTAAATAAATATTTAGAATGGGCAAATGAGTATGCAGAAAATCAAATTACAATAGTATACGATAGTATGTGGAATTCAACAAGAAGAATGGCAGAATGTATAGCAGAAGGAATAACAAGTAATAATAAAGACGTGGCAGTAAAGATTATGAATTCAGCTAAAAGTGATAAAAATGATATCATTGTAGAAACATTTAAATCAAAAATAGTTCTTCTTGGATCATCAACTATAAATAATGGTATTTTATCTTCAACAGCATCAATAGTAGAAATGATTAAAGGCTTTAGATTTAGAGGCAAAAAGGCAGCAGCTTTTGGTAGTTATGGATGGAGTGGTGAATCTACAAAAATAATGACAGAAGAATTAGAAAAGGCTGGTCTTGAAATAATTAATGCAGGAATAAAAGAGTTGTGGAATCCAGATGAAGAAGCATTAAATAGATGCAGAGATTTTGGAAAAACAATTGCAGAAGCACTTTAATTTATATACGTGTTAAAATGAACAATTTGATTTAGTTAAATAAATATTAATAAAATAAGTATATTTTATTAATATTATATTACTAATTTAAGGGAGGTTTATATTATGGAAAAATACGTTTGTACAATATGTGGTTATATTTATGATGAAGAAATAGGTGACCCAGATAATGGTGTTGCAGCTGGAACAAAATTTGACGATGTACCTGAAGAATGGGTTTGTCCATTATGTGGAGTTTCAAAGTCAGATTTTGAAAAAGAATAATAGTAAAAAGTTTTTTGAAATAAAATTAATTATAAAGGGCTATCAAAATATTTTTTAGATTTTGATAGTCCTTTTATATATTTAACAATAAGATATTGTTAGATATTGTTTGATATTTTTTTGTATTATTTAAGAACATAATCTATTGCGTTTCAATTACTTATTATATAAAATGTAATTAGTATATTAATTTAGACATATTAAAAAAATAAATAGTCAAACATATAAGCATATAGGACTTGTAATTTCAAAAAATATATAGTGTATAAATTTGTTTTTAGTGAATGAATAGATAGGAGAATAACGTATGTTTACAGAAGAAAGATTAGATGAGATATTAAATATTCTAAATGCAGAAGGAAAAGTTAAGGTTAAAGATTTGAGCCAAAAATTTAATGTGACAGAAGATTGTATTAGAAAAGATTTAAAGCAATTAGAACATAAAGGAAGCTTAAAAAGAACATATGGAGGCGCAATTCAAGTTAGGCAATCCTCTCAATTATATGATATATCAGAAAGAGAAAAAATAGATATTTCAACAAAAACTACGATTTCAAAAAAAGCTTTAGAATTAATACAAGATAGAGAGACCATATTTTTAGATTTATCGACAATTAATATTTTAATAGCAAAAGCTCTTGTATTAAGTCAAAAAAGAGTAACTGTCGTAACAAATATGTTAGAAATAGCAAATATTTTATCTGCATCAAATGATAATATTACAGTAGTGGTTGTTTCAGGGGTTTTAAATAAATCACTAAATGGATTTATTGGAGCTACAGCTAATGATTTTATTAAAAAGTATAGATTTGATAAATCATTTATAGGTAGTTGTGGAGTTGATGCCTTTGACAGAAGTATAACTACTTTTGAAATTGAAGATGGAATTACAAAAGCGACAATAATACAATCTAGTAAGAAAACATTTTTAGTAATGGAAAATAAAAAGTTTAATGTAGATGGTAACTACAAATTTGCAGCAATTGATGATATTAATGCAATAATAACAGATGAAAAACCAACTGAACAAATTATGGAGATATTGATAAGTAATGAAATTGAGTTAATATAAAAATAGTGTACAGAATATAGAATCATCAGTGAAAACTGCACTTATGTGGATAATCCGCTGAAATAAGGGGGCATGCATTTGTTACGGTTACTGAAGATTTTGATGTAACACTCCACAAAAGCAAGCCCCCTTATTTCTAGTTAGGGATATATATTCATAATATAAGTAGAACTTAGAATGAGGCCACTAAAAAGTACTATTTTGTTAAAAATAACACCTTTAAAACCTGCATTATTAGGTCACGATTTTGTTCGAAAGGGGCTTTTTCAGTAGCTCACTTAGAAGCTGGGTATCGATTATTGTTATCTTAGCCACATTATTATGGCATCTTCTTTATTGTCTTCATAATAACCTTTTCTAACTCCATCTTGTTTAAAATTATATTTTTCATAAAGTGCTTTGGCGGCTTTATTGCCACTTCTTACTTCAAGAGTATAAGCAACACATCCTTGACTTTGGCAATAGGTAAGGAATTTTTCAAGGAGTTTAGATGCAATACCTTGTTTTCTATAGTTTGGATGTATCGCTATATTTGTTATGTGTGACTCATCAAGAACAATCCATGTTCCTACAAATCCTATAACTTTATTATCGATTTTTGCAACTAGATATCTAGCAATAGGATTAGTTAATTCTTGAATATAAGAGTCCTTGCTCCAACAAACAGAAAAACTTAATGAACTAATATCCAAAATTGCATCAATATCTTCTTCTTTCATGAAATCAATCAATATATTCATGTTTTACTTCATCCTTTGCTCATATTCTCTTTCAGCTTGAGGTTTTTTTAAATAAAATGGAGCAGAGTTTGAATCATCAAAATCACCATTTCGGAGTAATATACTGCCTAACTCACCCAAAGAAGAAGCTCGAACTAAATTAAGATGATTAGGTGGAAAATAACAATTTGAACAATTTTTAATTAAATAACCTTTATACTTATCTACTCCATCGCCAATAAATATAACTTTTTCATTTTTAGATTTAATAATTTCTAAAAGTTCATCAATATCTAATGCAGAATAGTCTAAAAGTTTTTCTAATGTAATTGGTAATTCATGTTTAATATCAGAACTTGTGGATTCATGTGAAGAATTAGTACAAGTAGAATTCCCTTTGTATAATGAAGTATATACACTATTTCTTAAAGCATCCATGATAGGACATATAATTCCATCAAAACTAGATACACTAAGTGCTAAGGCATCTAAACTAGATACACTAACATAGGGCTTACTGCTTCCAAAGCTTAGACCTTTTATAGTTGACATACCTATTCTAAGTCCAGTAAAGGAACCAGGTCCTTTAGAAACCACATAACCATCAATATCATCTACACTTAAATTATTATCACTAAGTAAATCTTGAATAATATTCATTAATATAACAGAGTGCTCTTTCTTATCATTTAAAGTAATTTCTCCAAGCAATTTCTCATCTTTCATTAAAGCAACTGTTGCAACTTTTGAAGATGAGTCTACAGCAAGTACAATCATATTTTCAACTCCTTTATATAATCATATCTTTCTCCATAAGGAGTTAAAGTTATTTTTCGATAATCTTCGCCACTGGCAAAGTCTTTTTCTATTTTTATATGAAGTAAATCTTTTGGAAGAATTTCTTCTATATAATTTGCCCATTCTATAATAGATACTGCATCTGAAAATATGTAATCATCAAATCCAATTGCATAAATTTCATCAGGATCACTTACTCTATAAACATCAAAATGATTAAGCTTTAATCTTCCACTTTCATATTCATTGACAATTGTAAAGGTTGGACTAGTAATATTATCATTTATGCCTAAACCTTTTGCAATTCCTTTTGTAATATGGGTTTTACCAGTGCCTAAATCTCCAGTTAAACAAATTACATCACCAGGTTTCAATAATTCGCCTAATTTTAGTCCTAATTGAGTAGTATCATCTACACTATAAACTTCAAATTCCATGAAATGCCTCCTTAATAAGTGAGAATTCAAATCTTATATTTAGAATTTTTAATAGTTAATTTTATGGGATAAAAAGACATAATAAAAATTTAAGTATATAAATTCTCATTCTTTTATTTTATCTCAAAATTGTATAAAAGCAAATTAATAATAAATATATAGTAAGGCATATACCTAAGAAAAATTAATAATAACTAAATTTATACTACCAAAATTTAATGTTTAGAAAAATGTAATAAATTTGTATATATTTATTTTCAATTAGTTGGTATAATAAAATTAAGTTTATACTAAATTAACATATGAATAAGAAAAGTAGTATATAATAGTAAATAGAGTTCTAATGAAATAATCTTTATTTAGATTAATAAATGTAAGTGAAGAGTGAATTTCTAAAATTGAATTAGAACATATAGTTAAAGAATAAAATTATAAAAATAAGCAGTTAAATTTTGGAGGTGACTTATTTTTGAAGAAGATTACCTTTGCGATGGTAATAATAACTATTGTATTGTCTTTTGGTATGAGTCTATTTTCGAGCCCTTTATTAGCCAATACTGATAATAATAGAACTGAAAGTAGAGATAAGTATCTAAATATAATGACAGTTAATAAACCTCAGTATGATATGGTTAAGAAAATTATAAAAGAAAAAAACAATGTAGAATATATGTTTACTAATGAAAAAGATATTAGTGAATTTAAATATAGTGAAGATATTTTAAATAATATATCAAATATGGATTTATTTATATATTCAGGAACTTCATTTGAACCTTGGAGCAATTCATTTATTGATGAATTAAAGAAGGGCAATCTTGGAATAATAAACTTAGCTAGAGGTGTAAGGCTTTTAAATGATGATCATAATAAAGAAAATCCTTATTATTTCGAAGGTATAGAAGAGTATAAGATAGCATTATATAATGTAAAGGCAGCGATTCAAGATAGAGATCCTCAAAATAGGGATTATTATGAAGAAAATTATAATAAAGCTATTAAAGAATTTGATGAGAATATAAAAAAGTATGAGGAAAAAATAAATGTACTCAATGAATATAAATTTATAACATTGAATAATGATTTTGATTATTTAACTAAATCTTTAAACTTAAATACAATTCAACTTGATAATCATGAAATAGCAGAATTTATAAAGGTCAATAATTTAGATCCTAAAAAAGTTATTATAATAGTCGATGGAGAACAAGGAACAAAAATAGACGTATCAGCATATAATACAATAAAATTATGGAAATATTATGGGGACATGTCTTTTGATGATTTAGTTTTATATAATGTACAAGAATTATCGAAATGGGCGAAAACAAAAGAAGTTGTGCTTTCAGACCATACATCATAACTTAAATATAGATATCAGAAGCACAATTTTAACTTCTGGTATCTATAATATTATATTTTACAGTGATAAAATGAAAAACTTGTTGATTTATTTATAAATGTGTTATATAATCAGTATTGTCTTAGGGGTATGGCTCAACGGTAGAGTAGTGGTCTCCAAAACCATTGATTCTAGGTTCGAATCCTAGTGCCCCTGCCACAAAGGTTGTAGTACGTTGTACTGCGACTTTTTTGTTGTGTAAAAAATTAACTAAGTTAAAACAATCTTTTTAGCAAGGTGTATAGTTTCAAGAAGTTATTTAAATTATTATTTAGGCACATGAAAATAAATAACAAGTCCAAAGTTGCCATGAATATTTTTCATTAGGCAAGGAGACGAATTGCCCTCATAGCGGGCCTATTAGGTCAATTTGTCGACGCAGCATGATGGAAAATAGGCTGGCAAATGGACTTGTTATTTTTTTGATTGTGCCTTATAAACTAGAATTCATAGTATAAATTGATTTTCAGTTTTGGAAGGAATATATTAACACAGTACTTTAATTCAAAGGAAAAATACATTAAGATAAAAGGAGAAACTATAATGAAATTAGTTAAGAGGGGATGAGTGCATTATGGATAGTAAAAAGTTACTATCTTTGATAAAAAGGGAAGAAGGTATTAAGTTAGATTTCAAATTGAGATTAGAAATTTATAATGAAACTGGAAAGAAAGAATTAACTAAGGATATATGTGCTATAGCTAATTCAAGTGGTGGACGAGGATATATAATTGTTGGAATTAAGGATAAAAGTAAAGAGATTATAGGGATACAAGAAGATGATATGTTTAAAGAAGAGCAAATACAACAAATAGTATCAACAAGATGTGAACCACCTATACCAATAGAAGTAGAGTTTGTACATATTCAAGATAAGAAAATAGGAGTAATATCAATTTATGATGGAGATCAAAAGCCTTATCAAGTAAGAGATAATGGAGCTTTTTATATAAGAAGAGGATCTACGACAGATGTAATGAGAAAACAAGAATTAATAGCTTTATTTGAAGAAAACTTAAGCTTAACCATTGAAACTTGCCCACTAATCAGAAGTGAAATTACTATGTTAGATATGGAATTAGTTAATAAGTACTTCGATAAAAAGGGAATTCAGGTTAATGATGAAAATAGAAAGTTTTTATTGCTCAGTACAGGAATAGCATTTGAGCACAAGGAAGGTTCACCTCTTAAATGTACTTATGGAGGATTGCTTGTGTTTTCTGATAAAAACTATTTATATATTCCTAATAATATGATAAAAATCACTAATAAGTTAAATAATACTTATGGAGAGTTACACATAATTCAAGGAAATCTTTTATCGATGGTTGACAAAGCAGAAGAAAAAATAAAAGAAATTTTACCTAAGGAATATCCAGCACAAGCTGTAATTGAAGCAGTGAAAAATGCAGTATTATATAGAGAGTACTTTGATTTAAACAAAATAATTGAAATAACTATAGATGAAAATAATATTATAATTTCAAGTCCAGGTGAATTTATAGGTGAAAATATTAAAGGTGAAAGAACTAATTATAATAAAAGAAATATTTGGCTCTATGAAAAATTAATTTCTCTAGATGAAAAAAAGAGATTTTTAAGTAGTGGAAGAGGATTTAGAGTTATTAGAGATTCGTTTAATGGAAAAGGAAAAATTAAATTCATTAATTCAAGAACAGAGCATAGCTTTAAAGTAATATTGCCAGGGGTAAATAAAGTGTGATTTTGAACTTGGGTATCTAGAATTGTTGCCAAAAGTTAAGGTTGAGGATATACTATAATAAGTGATTCTACCATGAAATGACACATGATATCATGATATGAAATCAACTTTTAATTTGGAAATATAAATTTTAATATGAAAATTTTTAGGAGGTATTATAATGGCAAATGTATTAGATGAGCTATTAGAAAGAGGATACATAAAGCAATTTACACATGAAGAGGAAACGAGAAAATTATTAGAAAATGAGAAGATAACTTTTTATATAGGTTTTGATCCAACAGCAGATAGCTTACATGTAGGACATTTTATAGCTATGATGTTTATGGCACATATGCAAAAAGCTGGACATAGACCAATAGCTTTACTTGGTGGTGGAACAGCTATGGTTGGAGATCCAAGTGGTAAGACTGATATGAGAAAGATGCTTACAAAGGAAGAAATTCAACATAATGTTAACTCTATAAAGACACAAATGGAAAGATTTATAGATTTCACAGATGATAAAGCACTAATTGCAAATAATGCAGATTGGTTATTAAATCTTAATTATGTTGACTTCTTAAGAGAAGTAGGAGTTCATTTTTCAGTAAATAGGATGTTAGGTGCTGAATGCTTTAAACAAAGATTAGAAAAAGGATTGTCATTCTTAGAATTTAACTACATGATAATGCAAGGATATGATTTTTATGTTTTAAATCAAAAATATAATTGCAAAATGCAACTTGGTGGAGATGACCAATGGTCTAATATGATAGCTGGTGTTGAGCTTGTAAGAAGAAAAGCTCAAGGTGAAGCAATGGCTATGACTTGTACTTTATTAACTAACAGCCAAGGACAAAAGATGGGTAAAACGGTTGGTGGAGCATTGTGGTTAAATCCAGAAAAGACTACACCATATGATTTCTATCAATATTGGAGAAATGTAGATGATGCTGATGTAGAAAAATGTTTATCATTATTGACATTTGTACCAATGGATGAAGTAAAAAGGCTTGGAAGCTTAGAAGGTTCTGAAATAAATAATGCCAAGAAGGTACTTGCATATGAAGTAACAAAGCTTGTTCATGGTGAGGAAGAAGCTAAAAAGGCAGAAGAAGCAGCAACTGCATTGTTTGCAGGTGGGGCTGATATGTCAAATGTACCAACCGTAACAATAACTAAAGAAGAACTTGGATTACCAATATTAGATATTATGGCTAGCACTAAGATTCTACCATCAAAAAAAGAAGGTAGAAGATTAATTGAACAAGGTGGACTTACTATTAATGGAGTTAAGGTTGATGATGTAAAGAGAACCTTGAATGAAGAAGATTTTCAAGATGGAGCTGTTCTAATTAAAAGAGGTAAGAAGAATTATAATAAAATAGAAGTTAAATAATTTGAATGATGAATATCATAAGAATTAATGTGTCTTTTTAATGCATTAATAAGGATTCGAGAAGTTAGAAAAATTACCATAAGAAAAAAAGCTATCTGTTTAACGGATAGCTTTTTTTGATTATGCATAAGTTGTTATTT
>Ga0302165_10000938_pt1 | contig 10275 bp, 9 predicted proteins | sample I_Fen_E3_2_FD_193499 | JGI IMG/M metagenome (GOLD analysis project Ga0302165, IMG submission 193499) | Peat permafrost microbial communities from Stordalen Mire near Abisko, Sweden - I_Fen_E3_2 | ecosystem: Environmental > Terrestrial > Soil > Wetlands > Permafrost | place: Sweden: Abisko... | reverse complement strand
CTTCTTCCCCTATGCTATATTATTTTCATTAGTGAATTTCCATTATATTTAATAATTCTATATCACTCCTTGTTTTCCTTTATATAGTATTACTTTTCGCACAATATTTATCACTTCTTTAATCTTATGTATGGATTTTTTGTTTACATTTATATAGTACTGCAATTTGAACAACTTTTCCATATAATAACAAGGTCCTCCTACGGTCGAGTATAACTGTTATCCACAGCCAGTTCCGCAAGCTGTTTTCTATATAATAAAAAATAAGGTAGATTAACCTTTAAATCTACCTATCTCAAAAATTATTCATGGTTCTTAAAAACAATAAAGGTAGACTAAGTATTTCTGATATGCTCCCTTTATCTGCTAATATATTGTGCCATCTAGCTACATGTATTTTTACAGTTATATAACTAAAGTTGTTACTTAGGAAGATCATCTAAAGTTTTAAATTTATAACCTTGATTCTTCCATTCTTTAATCAAGCTGTCCAAAATAGTAGCATTAGTTTCGGATACAGCATGAAGTAAGCAAATCATGCCATCACGAGTATTTTTTAAAAGTGTTGCTTTAGAAGATTCAGGATTAGGCTGATTGTCTACATTATAATCTTGATATGCAAGACTATAAAATACGGATTTATAACCAAGTTTTTGAGTATAATAAAGTGATAATTCACTAAAAGTACCCTCAGGTGGCCTGAAATATTTTGACATTTTACAACCTGGAATATTATTCACTACATCTTCTACTCCTGTAATCTCAGCATTAAAAGCAGTTTCATCTTCAAATGTAGCCATAGATTTATGGTGTACAGAATGGTTACCTATTATATGTCCCTCATTGCTCATCCTTTTTAATAATTCCATATCTGGAACACCATTGAAACTACCAGTTACATAGGGTTTAGTTACAAAGAATGTTGCAGGTACATTATTTGCTTTTAGAGTATCTAGGATACTAGCAGTATAGCCATTTTCATAGCCTTCATCAAAAGTAAGATAAATATATTTTTTTGAAGTATTACCAAAACCATACCCTTTATATTTTGACATAAGATCAGCACTATCTCTTGACGAGTATAACCATGACCATCCTATAGCTTTAGTGCTAAGTGTTGAAGTATCAGATAACACTAAAGGCGTAACAGCTTCTGATGTAGGAGTAGTAGATTTTATTGTAAAATCAGATTCTGGTTTGGTAGCATACTCTTGAGTAATTTTAGCATTTGATGTGGGTGCAGACTCTGATTTAGACTCTGACGTTGACTTTTCTGTGAGATTTTCATTAGTCGGCGTATTGGTTATATTTTTATTTTCTGAATCAATTGTTTGTGTATTATCTTCATTTTTTGCTTCATTTTGACTTATTCCTCCACAGCCTGACAAAAACAAAGCTAGAGCTATACATAAAATTAAGTTCTTTTTAAACAATTTTATCCCTCCAAACATGTAAAATGAATCAATTTATAAATATCACCATATTCATTCATATTTCTTTATCTAAAATGGTTTTTATTATAGCATTAGTGCCTTAGCTTGTCCTTCATAAAATGATTCCAAAAGAATGGATGTAGTGTTTATTAACATTACTATAATTACATTATACAACATTTTATCACTAAATTTTCTATAGTTTTTTACATTTTTCATATTTTTTCTACATGCTTTTAATTTAAAAAATCCTTAATATATATTTAACTAAAGGTTCCTCATGAAATTGATCTGCTTCGTTATATTTTAATGTAAATTAATTTTCACTACATATATATAGTATTTTAGATACAAGAAAAAGCCACAAATTTAAATTTATGACTTTTTCTTATCTTCTTTTATAACATATTACTGATAAATCAGGCATTACTATTTCACCAGAATGTAATCCATAATTGCAAATAACACATTACAAAGAGATATCATATCCCTAGTTTTCTAGTAATTTCTTAAATACCTTATTATGTTCTACATCCTTACTTAATGCTTGAATAACCCTTATAATGTGCTCTCCTGTTATTTCTTTCTTAGATTTCATGACAATTCCTATAACATATGCCTTTATTATCCTGTAGCTATTAATTAGTACTTTAATACTTTCAGTCAAACTTTCTCCTTTATTAAAAGGAATTAAGTCCTTAAAAATTTGATTTACTAAGTAATTTTCAAAAACATAAGAGTACTTTTCTAGCTCATTAAAATACTTAGGTGTATCCTCTAGGTACTTGCATATATTATTTTGATTTAGAATTCCAGCTTTATATTCATTTACACACTCTTTTAATCTTACACTTCTTATATTTTTCACAAGTTCATCTTCGGCAAGGCTTATGTAAAATCCATTATTTTCCTCAAAAGCTGTTCCCTTTAAATCATCATAATCTATAGTTTCATCATTCATGTCTTCTAAAAGTTCTTCTATGTTATCAAATTCCTTTGAATTATACCATCCTTCAATTTGCTCATAAAAGTTCTTAAGAATATTAAGTCTCTCTTCTATAGAAAAACTTCTATATTGCATAATATTTATGGATATTACTCTTATATCCCAAAAATATTGAAGAAGGCTGTCTGTACCTTCAAAAGCTTCACTATCAATAATTCTTCTTATTTCAATATTTTTTTCCTCTATGTCCTCTTCGCCTTCAATAAACTCCATTTTCTCTTTATTTAAAAATGCTCTAGTACAGATTTCTATGCAAGAAGGCAATCCACTTTTTTCGTATACACCATCTACAATATTAAATACTCTTGGATAGCTTTTGCATGTTATACAAAGATTCTCTTCTCCAACCCCTCCATGTATATCACAAAGCATATTTGAATTTAAAAAAGGACATCTATTCTCATCCTTAAGTACCATAAAACCATGATTAAAAGAATCATGTTCATCTTTATTTTCAATAAACTTTCCTTCCAATAATCCTCTGAGCTGTCCAGTACTATTAATGTACTTATTATAAGTATCCTCATCTATATTTATATCCCAACCAGCACAACAACTATCAGTACAACTTGAATTTATACATTTAAACTCCACCATATATTTAGGTAGAAAAACATTTACTTTCATAATTAACTCCATTCTCTTTGATATCAAGTGAAACACTTCTTATTTTTAATTTAACACAATTAAAAATTTAAATCCATATTAAATACAATGTTCTCAACTAAAAATAAGAGATAGCCATTATTATAGCTATCTCTTAAACTTTAGGTTTATCTTTAGTATTTTTATTTCTTCTGTATTCCTTGCTTCTTTCGTATGTGTATAATAACACAAAGCGACAAATTAAACCATATTCTTTTGAATATTAAATTAGTAGGGGATTGAGGGAAGGGGATGGGATTCTTATATATATATATTAATATAATATGAGAAAACAATATACATTTTCCAACAAGTCTTATTGATTATTTTTTCGACAAAGTACTAATTGTATTATAACAATTGATTTTACCACAACCTTTTCATTTGTCTTCGCCTACACAATTCTTTCTATTTCTTTTGAAATACACCTATACGCATATCTATAGTAATATCAAGGTATTCATATAATTCTAATTTCTCTTTATTTTCTGCAGTAGATTTCCAATAATGAGGTGTCATTTTTAATAAACTTAGTATTTCTTCTTTGTTTAACCTAATGTCAAATGTAACATTGGTTTCTTTAATATATTCATTTTCCTCAGCACTAGCTTTATATACTTTTTCATTTAAATGAACCTCGGAGTAAATAATATTTCTAAGCTGAATTAAATGATTAGTTCTAGGCAACACTCTAACAAAAACTCCATCATCTTTTAAAACTCTGTTACATTCATCAATATCTATAGGACTAAATACAGAAAGTATACAATCTATAGATTTATCACAAGACGGAATGTGGAAATTGTTTCCAACTGCCCAAACACAATCTTTATTCGTTTTACTTGCATATTTTACAGCCTCTTTAGATACATCCATGCCATAGCAATTAGCTTTTATATTTTTATTATCCATATAATTCTTTAAATTTGTTAAATAATAACCTTCTCCACATCCTAAATCCATAATATTAAATTTATAATCATTATTATCCCTCAAGGATTCAACAATCACTTCATTAATTTTATCTGACAACACTTTATAATAACCCTTAGATAGAAATTCTACTCTTGCCAATACCATTTCCTTAGAATCTCCTGGATTTTTACTTCTTTTTTGATTGCTAATCAATAAATTTACATAGCCTTCTTTTGCTATGTCATATGTATGGTTTTTTCCACATTTATATGTTTTATTTGAAACATCTTTAATTAATTTATCTTTACAAACAGGACAAAGTAGTAGTTCATTCTTCATAATATACAGCTCTCTTTCTATGTCTTTGCAATCTCTATACTATACACTTTTTGCACTTCTTTATCAACTTTTAAGACATATAACCTCAAATAAAAGATGCAGCCAATAATAATGACTGCATCTATATATATAAGATTATAAGGGGTCGGGGTATTGAGATTTTATTCTTCTGTACATTTATATATTAACATATTACGACAAAATATTCTATATTGTTCACCGATATTTTTTCTACTATTTTTCGACAAAATGAAAATAGTAATCCGTTTTTTAATAAACTCCTCTAAATTTATTTGAGATTCATATTTATCATTTGTATTAATATTTTATATTGCTCAGTTTCATTCTTATCATCTATTTGCATATAAGTAAAATTAGTTCAATATCTATATCTATATCTATATCTATATCTATATCTATATCTATATCTATATTATTTTCCCATAAATAAAAGAGATAGCTTAACCTTTAAGCCATCTCTTTTCTTTGTGGGGTCTAATGGGGATAGGATTTACATCTTTTGTATATCTACATTATAACATATTTCAACAACATTTGTCATGATATTAAATATTTTTCGGATTATTTTTCGACATTTTAAAAACATTTTATCTCTAACTATATCTGAGCCTTTTTTCTTTTTCTAACAAGACTATACTGAAATTTATATAGTATATAATTATAATTATTTTTCCTTTGAGTTCATTATATTGGATTTATCTAAAATAATGTGGAATATTTAAATAATATGATTTAAACTTATATTATTACTTACATTATTGGTAATAATACAAGTAATTCGTTTTAATTGTGTAGTATTTATACATTTCTATTAATAAAGAGTAGGTGACCATATGAATTATATAATATATGATTTGGAATTTAATCAAAAAAATAACAGTTCTGTAGAAGTTAATAATAATTCCATAGAAACTGAAGTTAATAATAGTTGCAGTATACCTTTTGAGATTATCCAAATTGGAGCATTAAAATTAAATGAAAACTTCCAAACAATTTCAACTTTTAATACACTAATTAAACCAACTGTTTATAAAAGTATTCATCCATTTGTAGAGAATTTAACTAAAATAACTGATGATAAGGTTGCTTCATGTAAAGATTTTCTTCATGTTTATGAAGATTTTCTAAAATTTATTGGCAATGATGAAATAACCTTCTGTGTTTGGGGCGCAGCTGATATTAAGGAACTTGTAAGAAACCTAAGATTTTATAATTTATCTACTTCACATGTTCCTAAGTACTTTGACATTCAAAAATATGCTTCAAAATATCTTAAAGCACCAGGAAAATCTAGAATTGGTTTAAGAAATGCCATTGATCTTTTAAACATACCAATTGAAGGTGAATTTCATGATGCTTTTAATGATGCATATTATACTGCAGAAGTTTTTAAGCTTATTCATAATGATAATATTAAACCTATGATTTATACCCCTGCTCCTCCTAGAAGAATATCACAGCCAAAAGAAAAAATCGATACCTTCTCCTTAATAAATCAATTTGAAAAAATGTATAATAGAGAAATGTCTGAAGAGGAAAAATCCATAATAAAGCTTGCTTACATGATGGGTAAAACTAGACAATTCATCTTATAGTTAGCATTGATTTAAATATTGTCTTATGCTAAAATTGATTCATTAGTTGCAACTTATAAATAACTAAATAATTTATATAATTTTCTAGGGCTCCGCAGTTTATAACTGGCATGTCCGAGAGAAAACTCACAGTTAACTGTGTACACGGAAGGATAAAAGCCTGGGAGATATTTAATAAATATTTCTATTGGCTTTTTTATTTTTTGCTAATTTTAGAATTATTCCAAGAAATATTAAGATTATATTAATTGTAATATGAAAAATATACTAATTTAAGGAGTAAAAAATTATGGAATGGTTTTATTTAGTGGTAGCTGTAATTTTTGAAGTAGTCTGGGCAATTGAATTAAAATATTCTCAGGTATTAACATCACTAAACTAATAATTTTGTATTAGCGTAGTACTTATAAAAAGAAAGGATGAAAATAAGAAATGGTAGAAAAAATATTAACAATGAAATTAATAAAAGAAAAATATGGAGTTTGTAGAATAAATCCAAATGAATTAATTCCTGAATGGGCACAAAATAGTGACTTTTTCTCTATAACAAAAACATGTGATGAATTATCAATCGTATGCTCACAAGATGCTATTCCTAATGATATAAAGTGCGAAAAAGATTGGAAAATTTTAAAGATTGAAGGGCCATTAGACTTTTCACTAGTAGGAATTCTTGCATCAATTAGTACAATATTAGCACAAAAAGGAATAAGTATATTTGCTATTTCCACTTATGATACAGATTACATTTTTGTTAAAAATAAGGATATAGATAATGCTATAGAGTCACTTATCAAAGAAAGATATGAAATTATAGAATAAGTTAAGTAATCTTAAAAAGTTATTTCATAACATTCCTTTATTTAGAATTATAGGTGGAATTATATTTAAATAATTCCACCTATAATTTTCATCATATTTCAACACTATATTAAAACGTAACCAAATATTTTTGCACCATAAATTATAATTTATATCAGATGTTTTTTACTTTATATTTGTATAGTGGCCTTCCAATCTTACCATATTCAATGATTTTCTCCAGCTGTCCTTGTTTACTCATATAATCAAGATATTTTCTAACAGTAACTTTTGCTATTCCAAGTTTTTCAGACAATTCTTCTGTGGTAAAATATTCTTCTTTAATATTATCAAGTTCTTTCACTATTGATCTATAAGTATACTTATTAAAACCCTTTTCAAGATTATATGCTAAATTTTCATCACTTGATTCCTTATTTTTGCTGGTTAAAATAAGCTTATCAAGTTCACCTTGTTCAATAGTTTCATTATTTTTAAAACTACTAATTCTTTCTTCAAAGATATCAAGAGATTCCTTGAACCTTTCAAAAGTAAATGGCTTTATTAAATAATCTACAACTCCATATCTAAAAGCATCCTTAATTCTTTCCATGCTTTTATCAGCAGTAATTAATATTACATCTGAAGATATTTCATTTTTTCTTAACCACTTTAAAAAATCTATGCCATTTTCATTTGGAAGAAAAACATCTAAAAGAATTAGATCAATAGTGTTATTTGATAAAAACTTCTTTGCTTCTGTAAGATTAGCAGCAGCTTTTTCTAATGAAAAGCCTTCTACTTTATTTAAAAATTTAGAGTTTATTTGTCTAACCATCGGATCATCTTCAACAATCATAGTTTTAATCATGTGTTTAGCTCCTTTCCATAGGTATAGCTATATTCCACTCTGTACCACCATTCACCTTAAAATCTATAGTTCCTTTAGCTTCATCAATAATTTTTTTTACTATATACATTCCAAAACCACGCCCACCATCTTTACTTGTGATTCCCATTTCATAAATTGAGTCTCTTATGTTTTCAGGTATTCCTAATCCGTTGTCTTTTGTAATAATTTTAAGTTGGTTCTCTTCTTCATATATTTTTACATATATTTCACCAGTTCCATCATTTTCAACTGCATCTATAGAGTTTTCTATTAAGTTACCAACAACAGATACTAGTTCCTGTGAATTCATATACTCTGGTAATCTAGTTATTTTCGAATTTTCATCTATTCGTAAATTAATTCTAGCTTCCTCACATTTACTATACTTAGATAGTATTAGTGCTGCAATGGCTACATCCTTTATTTTGTCTGATATTATAGTAGTTATATTTTTTTTACTCGTTGCTATAACATTAATAAATTTAACAGCTTCATCATATTCTTCTAATTGAACAAGTCCTGAAATTGTATGCAACTTATTCATAAATTCATGGTTTTGAGCTCTAAGTGACCATGCCATCTTCTTTATTCCAGTAAGTTCTTCTGCCATTTTACGTACTTCAGTTAAATCTTCAAAAGTTACAACCAATCCTAAAATTTGATTTTTAAAACCTTTTATAATACTATATTTACACATAATATTTAAGCCTGGACGTACCTTTATTTCTATATTCTTCATTGATTTTCCACTACTTAAAACCATTTGAACCATACTTTCATATGTGAAATCTGTAATTGGCCTTCCTATATCACTTTCTTTTATCCCTAAAGTTCTGCTAGCTTCCTCATTAAATAAAGTTATGCATCCCTTATTATCTAAAGCAATTATGCCTTCTTTTATATTTTCAATTACAGTTTCTTTTTGTTTTAATATTAAAGCTATTTCTTCAGGTTCAAGACCAAATATAGCTTTTTTAATGTTATATGAAAGGGCAATAGCTCCTGAAGCTCCTAAAATCAATCCAATTATTATAATCGGCATAAATTTGTACATTTTAGTATATACTTCATTATCAAATTTATTGTATAACATTCCTACAGCTACTGCCCCTATCTGTTTATTATTATTATCATCATAAATAGGAGTAAAAGCTCTTACAGAGACTCCAAGACTTCCACTTGCTGTTGATATATATTCTTCCCCTGTACTTAATACTCTTTGTTCATCTCCACCTATAAATTTTTCACCTATTTTATCTTTTACTGGGTGAGAATATCTTATACCATTCATATCCATAACAACTATAAATTCTACACCTGTCTTTAAACGAGCCTTCTCAATTTCATCATTTAGTAATTCATTGGAAATGTTTTCATTACCCTTCAAGTATTCCTTTACTTCATAAGTTGACGCAAAAGAATTAGCTATATTTATCATATTTCTATCTATTTGATCTCTTAACAATCTTTTCATTTCTATAAAAGAAAGTATCGTTATGCTGCCAATAGAAATCATTAGAATAATTATTACAAAGGAGGTTATTTTCTCTTTCAACTTCATTTTATCACCTATCACAACTGTATATTTTAATATGTTTAACTTAATTATATATAATAAATGAATTATTATAAATAAGAAAGTTATTTTAATTTAAAATATAATTCCATTTGATTTATTTTTAACAAAAAAATTAAGAGCATACTTCTTAAGAATCCGCTCTTTAGTATATAATTTATTTATATTCCATAACTTCTTCTTGCCCTGTTAAAGCTCTAATTGCTCCTTGTGCTAAGGCAAGCATTTCATCTTCCCCTGGATAAACCATTATTGGAGCAATAAAAGATACCCTTTCACTTATTACATTTACCATTGGTTTTCCATAAGCCATGCCTCCAGTTAAAATTATAGCATCCACCTTTCCACTTAGGACTGCTGCTGCTGAACCTATATCTTTTGCAACTTGATATCCCATAGCATCATGTATTAATTTTGCTTTTGGTTCTCCTTTTAATGTAGCTTCTTCTACAATTCTTGCATCATTTGTATCTAAATAAGCTACAAACCCACCTTTTCCAGTTATTTTCTTCAAGATTTCTTCCAATGTATATTTTCCACTAAAACACATTCTAGCTAAATCACCACATGGAACTCCACCACTTCTTTCTGGTGAAAAAGCACCATCTCCATCAAGAGCATTGTTTACATCTACTATTTTTCCATTTTTATGTGCTCCTACAGAAACACCACCACCCATATGGGCAACTATAATATTTATAGCTTCATAATTTTTAGAATTTTCTTTAGCATATCGTTTAGCTACTGCCTTTTGATTTAATGCATGGAAAATGCTTTTTCTAGAAAGTTCTGGAATGCCTGATAATCTTGCTATCTCCTCCATTTCATCTACAACTACTGGATCTACTATAAAAGCAGACTTACCAATGGAATTAGCAATATCATTTGCTATTATAGCTCCAAGATTAGATGCATGTTCTCCTTGTATATTTTCTTTTAAGTCTTTTAGCATTTTATCGTTTACATTATAAGTACCACTTAATATTGGCTTTAAAAGTCCACCTCTACCAACCACAGCATCCATTTCTTTTATATCTATTTTATTATCCTTT
>Ga0302165_10000932_pt1 | contig 10301 bp, 6 predicted proteins | sample I_Fen_E3_2_FD_193499 | JGI IMG/M metagenome (GOLD analysis project Ga0302165, IMG submission 193499) | Peat permafrost microbial communities from Stordalen Mire near Abisko, Sweden - I_Fen_E3_2 | ecosystem: Environmental > Terrestrial > Soil > Wetlands > Permafrost | place: Sweden: Abisko... | reverse complement strand
TAAATGAAAAAGAAACCTTGGTAAAAGAATGGTATAATGGATATATTTTTGGAGATGCTGAAGTTTACAATCCATGGAGTGCAGTAAGATTTGTAAAAGATTTAGTTGTTAATAAGAATATATTTCCATCATCCTACTGGGCTAATACAAGTTCAAATAGCATAGTTAAAAGTCTTATAGAAAAGGCAGATACTAAAACTAAACAGGAAATAGAATTATTAATTGAAGGAAAAACAATAGAAAAACCAGTTCATGAGGATATAACTTATGACGAAATTTATGATTCCATGGATAACTTATGGAATTTTATGTTTTTTACAGGATATTTCAAAAAAGTTAATGAGAGAATGGATGAAGAAGATAATCATTATTTAGAATTAAGTATACCAAATAAAGAGGTAAAATATATTTTTAGAACGAAGATTTTAAGGTGGTTTGAAGAAAAGGTAAAAACAAAAGACTTAAGTAAACTATATACTTCAATAATAAATGGAGAGCCTGAAATTTTTGAAGAAGAGCTTGGAAGATTGCTTATGGAAACAATAAGTTTTAATGATGCCTATGAAAATTTCTACCATGGTTTTGTAGTTGGAGCCTTAGCTAATATGCATGACTATATAATAAAATCAAACCGAGAAGGTGGAAAAGGTCGTAGCGACTTGTTTATAAAATCTGTATCTAAAAGAGGCGTAGCAATAGTTATTGAGTTTAAGATAGCTAAAAACATTGATGATTTAGAAAAAAGAGCCGAGGATGCTTTAAAACAGATTAAAACAAAAGGTTATGATATGGAACTAAGAAGCGAAGGCTATAAGAATATTGTAAAGTATGGTATAAGCTTCTGTGAGAAGGATTGTTATGTTAAATTAGGAGAAGATTAATCAGCCTAAGAGGCAGTTAAATGTATGATTTAGACTGGCTCTTTTTTTAATGTCGAGGAAAGTATGAAAATTTTAGATTTTGAAGCTCAGTGATATCAATGGCTAAGCGGAAGTCGGCTTGTAAAAATGTGATTAAGAAAGAGTGTGTCGCAGACACTTTTGTTCTTAAATTTCATTGATATTACTGTAATAATAGCCTCAATTAGTATATATAAGATTAAAAAACATAAAAGAATTTTTTAAACATATCAATAAAACTTTGAATATATCTCTCCTTTTAAAAATCATTGTGTAAAAATCTACAATCATTCATTAACTTAATATATTGTAGTTACATTATAATTTACTATTGTTATGCTATATTTTTACCTTATGACGCTTATTATAATATAATAAAAGAATATTCTTACTTAATGATAGAACTTACCCACTTGTAACCTTCTTTAACAAATTCCTTATTAGGATTTGTTTCAGGTGTATGTTCAAATACGAATGTAACATTTTTAGATTGTGATAAGAATTTAATTATTTCCTCAACTTTGTGATTTCCGCTGTATTCTTGTGTAGGATGGACAGGTATCCAAATATATCTATCTCCTTCATAGTGAATGTTATGTAGATGAACTACCTTTATAAATTCCTTCCACTTAGATATGTAATTTAAAATTTCATTTTCTGTAGCAATAATATAATCGCCTATATCTATACATAATTTTATATTGTATTTCGCCCATATTTCCAAAGGAAACTTATTAAGATAATTTATCCCAGCAGAAGAATGATTTAGTCCAAGCTTGGGTTCACAAACAAGCTCAATGGAATATTGGTTTTGTATGTACCTTAATTTCTTTAAACCTTCTTCAATTATTTCATCAGTATCTATTTCGACTTCTTCTTTAAAATATGGAAAGTGAACTAAAAGATATTTTGCACCTAAAGCTGACATTTTTTTTGCCTCTGATTCTAACTGTTCCCAAGCATATTTAGAATCATAATTAACTTCTTCAATTAAATCATACTTACTCCCATTACGTAGTAAAGGTGAATGAATACCAAAAGTAATATTTTTTCCTTTACATAATTCTAAAAATTTATCTACAGCTTCTCCATTAGGAAACTCTCCAATTTCAATGTGTTCAACCTGTTCCCAAAATAATTCTGAATATAGTTCTGGATTAGATAAAATTGTACTACCAGAAACACCTAATTTATGTCCCATTGCAAGCCCCTTTCTCATATGCTATTTTTGCTAAAAATTATGTTTAGTTGAGATTCAATAATTTACTATTGTTCATTAGATTATAGTTTTAAATAAAACTTATTATAACATAATTGACAAAGTATCACACATATCATTTAAATAAAGCTAATTTCATGGTGTAAAAGAGAATTATTTATATTTACTATAATTATCAAATTTGTTATTATGTAATAGTACGTTATATTTATTGAAAATATAACGTTAAAAATATGTTTTTATAACGTAATATAGAATGAATCTTTTTGGAGGTGTACTTTTGAAAATAGATAAAGTTAAAATTTCAGATATAGCAAAAGCACTTGAAATCTCTACAATTTCGGTTAGTAGAGCACTTTCTGGGCGAGTAGGAGTTGGTGAAGAATTAAGAAGTAAAATTTTAAATAAAGCAAAGGAAATGGGATATTTTAAAGAAAAAACTAATGATGATATTAAAATTTTAGTCCTTCATCAAAAGCCATTTGTACAAGATACTAGTAATTATAGTCATATGGTCCAAGGTATCGAAAAGGCAATACAAAAAGTTGGGTCAGAATATGACTTGGAATTTGTAGATAAGGGTCATCAAGAGGAGCTTTATTTACCATATAAGCTTCAAAAGGGAATAAGTTTTGATGGAATTATATTTATAGGAAGATTTAATAGTAAATATGTAGATTTTATTTCTAGTAAAGTAAAGAATCAAGTTTTTTACACTGGTTATTCACCTTCCTTTGATTGTGATAGTGTTTGGTATAACTTTAATAATGGTGGTTATAAACAATGTGAATATTTAATTAAAAAAGGCCATAGCAAAATAGGTTTCTTAGGAAACAGCAGTGTATATAAAAATAAAGAAAAAGTTCTTGGCATAACTTCAGCGTTAGAAGATTATGAATTGATCATAAAAGATGAGTTTTTTATTTATGAAGAAAACTTTGAAGAAAAGATGTTCAATTTAATTAACAGCGAGGATAGACCAACTGCCATTGTGTGTCAATGGGATTATACAGCAATAAAGCTTATAAAGTTTTTATATGAAAGAGGAATAAAAGTGCCAGAAGATATATCTGTTATTGGTAGTGGGAATACAGAAATGTCTTCATTATCTATACCAGCATTAACAACTTTGGAGCTTAATATTGATTATGCCTGCGAAGTAGCTGTATCACTTCTTTTTAAAAGAATAAGAAATCCAGAGAAGCCTTATGAAAATATTACAATTAACAGTGTTTTAGTTGAAAGAGATTCTGTAAAATGATGATTACTCTGAGATTTTCATTTGTAATAGGAGGTATCATATGGGGAAGAGAATATTAATTAATTTTATTAAAAAACATAAAATGTCATATTTTGTTGGAATAATATTCATGCTGCTTACATCATATATTCAAACTCTTTTTCCCAAAGTGCTTGGGAATACAATAGATATTTTAAAAGAAAATGGATTCAAGATAAGTTTTGTATATGTAAATATTGGTTATATGATGTTCATTGCACTTGGAACTTTTGCAAGTACTTATATATGGAGAAATCTTATTATTGGGAATGGAAGAAATATGGAGTGCTATCTTAGAGAAAAGCTTTTTGAGCATTTTCAAAAGTTATCACCTGAATTTTATAATAGAAGAAAAACTGGAGATTTAATTGTTTATGCTATAAATGATATAAATGCTGTTAGAATGACATTTGGACCCGCAACTGCAATGTTAGTTAATGGAATTGTAATCTGCGTTATATCTATTTATTTAATGGCACAGACTATAAACTGGCAAATTACCTTTTTATCATTAACTCCAGTACCATTTATTGTATTTATAATGTTTAAGATTGGTAAGATTGTAAGGAGACGATTTATTAAGGTTCAAGAAAATTTTGCTAAGATCTCAGATAGGGTACAAGAAAACATAAATGGTATTAGAGTAATTAAGGCTTATGTACAAGAAGATGAAGAGTGCAAGAAATTTGAAGAATTAAATGATAAAATGGCAAAATCAAATTTAGATATGGTGCGTATATCATCTTATGTATCACCGGTTATTGAAATATGTTTTACAATAAGTTTTGTTTTAAATCTTATTGTTGGTGGAAAAATGGTTTTAAAAGGTGATATTTCATTGGGTGATTTTATTGCTTTTAATGGATATCTTACTATGATAATGACTCCTATAATTTCAATAGGCAAAATTATTACAATATTTCAAAGAGGTATGGCGTCATTGAATAGATTAAATGAAATATTTGATGCAGAAGTTGAAATAAAAGGGAAAGAAAATTCTATAAAAACTTCTCTTAAGGGGGATATACAAATAAAAAATCTAACCTTTTCATATCCAGGCTCAAAGGAAATGGTTTTAGATGATATAAATTTAAGTATTACCAAGGGACATACTTTAGGTATTATAGGCAAAACAGGCTCGGGTAAAAGTACTTTAGTTAATTTATTATTAAGAATGTATAATGTCCAAAATGACACCATACTTTTTAATGGAATAGATATAAATGATTATAATCCTAAGACGCTTAGAGATGGCTTTGGATTTGTACCACAAGATAATTTTTTATTTAAAGCATCAATATCAGATAATATAAAATTTTTTAAAAAAACATATTCTGAGGAAGAGGTTATAAAAGCAGCTAAAAATAGCTGTATATATGAAAGTATTATGAATTTTTCAGATAATTTTAATACAATTCTTGGAGAAAGAGGAATTAATATTTCTGGTGGACAAAAACAGAGGATTTCAATTGCAAGAGCTTTGATTAAAAATCCTGAAATACTTATATTAGATGATTCGCTTTCAGCAGTGGATACTATTACAGAATCACAAATTTTAAAGAATATTAAAAAAGCAAGAAAAGATAAAACTTCAATAATAGTAGCTCATAGAATATCACAAGTTTTAGAGGCTGATGAAATTATAGTAATGGATAAGGGAAAAATATCTGAAAGAGGCACGCATTTTGAATTAATTGAGAAGGGAGGGTTATATTATGACATCTACAAATCTCAATCTAATGGAGAAGAAAATGGATTCGAAAGTGAAATCTCCTAAAGCAATAAGAAGGTTATTAAAGTTAATGCTTCCATATAAGAAAAGGGTTATTCTTGCATGTGTATGTGTAATTATAGTAAATGTAGCTCAATTGATTAAACCATACATATTAAAATTAGTAATTGATGATTTCTTAACTAAGCATATTGTAGAAGATGGATTATATTCAATAACAACTATGGGAATTCTATATTTTGTTGTAGTTGCTATGAGTGGATTTTTCTCAATTACCCAAGTAATGTTAATAAACAAAGTAGGTCAAGATATAATGAAACACCTAAGAAGCAGAGTGTTTAAAACTGTACAATTACTACCACTTTGGTATTTAGATAAAACTTCATCTGGAAGCTTGATAACAAGGGCAACAAATGATGTTGAAGCCTTAAGTGAAATGTATACAGATGTTTTAATAAGTCTATTTAAAGATGTGTTTTTAATAATTGGAATAGTCTATACTATGCTGATTATAAATGTAAAACTTGCTTTGATTTCATTTTGTGTAGTGCCTTTTATGTTTGGAGCAGTATTTATTTTAAAAACAAAAATAAAAAGAAATTTTACTAAGATGAAAAGTTTAATTGGTAAAATAAATGGATTTATGGCTGAAAATATATCAGGAATGAAGCTAGTACAAATATTTCATGGAGAAAAAGAAAAGAAGGAAGAATTTTGTGAGTTAAATAATGAATATTTTAAAGCTACACTATTTCAAGTTTGGATGAATAGCTTTTTAAAACCTGCTGCAGACGTTTTTCAAAGTTTGGCAGTAGCTATATTAATTTGGTATGGTATGGGCAAAATTGCTGATCAAAGTTTGAGTGTAGGGGTATTATATGCATTTACAACATACATAAAGCAATTTTTTAATCCTATATCTGATTTAGCAGATAATTATACAACTATTCAATCAGCTTTAGTTTCAGCTGATAGGATATTTGAGTTATTAGATGAAGAAGAAAATCTAGAAGATTTGGATTTAGGTGTTAGCGCAAGTTGTTTTCAAGGGAATATAGAATTTAAGAATGTATGGTTTTCATATAATAATGAAGATTGGATTTTAAGGAATGTAAGCTTTAAGATAAATAAAGGCCAAACAGCTGCTTTTGTTGGAGAAACAGGAGCTGGAAAAACAACTATAATTAGTATTATTAGTGGATTTTATAAGGTACAAAAAGGCGAAGTTTTAATTGATGGAATAAATATTAATGAGATAAAGAAAAGAGATCTTAGAAGAAATATAGCAGTGGTGCTTCAAGAGGTATTTTTATTTTCAGGAACTATTGAAAAAAATATAACGCTAAATGACATTATTGAAAAAGAAGAAATAGAAAAAGCTTTAGAAATTTCTTGTGGAAAAGATGTTGTTGAAGGTTTAGCTGGAGGAATTAATGAGCCAGTTATGGAAAGGGGGAGCACTCTTTCACTCGGACAAAAACAATTATTATCTTTTGCTAGAGCAGTAGCTCATAATCCTTCAATTTTTGTATTAGATGAAGCTACTTCCAATATTGATACTCAAACTGAAAAGCTGATTCAAAAGGCTATTGATAATATTGCGAAGGAAAAAACAACGCTAATAATTGCTCATAGGCTTTCAACAATTAGAAATGCAGATGCAATAATAGTGCTGAAGCATGGTGAAGTTTTAGAAATAGGAAATCATGATCTTCTTATGAAGTCAGCAGGATATTATAGAGACTTAATTGTAAAGACGTAAAACAATTATTGTTAATATAACGGATTGTGATAATTAAAACTGGAATATAGTTTCGGTTGTGCTACGCATTTTTTAGAAGTGGGAAGATCTTGATTGTGCTACGCACTTTTTTTAGAAGTGGAAAGATCTTAATTGTGCTACGCACTTTTTTTAGAAGTGCATATTCTTCAGAATATATATGGTTTAGAATAAATATTCTGAAGAATATATAAGGTAAAACATATTAGAATACCAGAGTATAAGAATAAAAGTGAAAGAGAGATATTATAATGAATATTACGAGTGAAGTGAAAAATACATTTAATAATCCTTTTATTGCATTAAAGCATAAGAATTTTAGATATTATTGGATAGGTATGTGTATTTCCTTAATAGGAACTTGGATGCAGAACATAGCTCAACCATGGCTTGCATATACCTTAACAAATTCCCCATTTTTATTAAGTTTAATAGGAATTGTTCAATTTACACCAATGCTCATATTTGCTTTGTTTGCAGGTGTTTTTGTGGACAAGTTTTCTAAAAAGAAAATTTTATTATTTACTCAATCAGCATCACTTATAATTACCCTAATACTTGCAATATTAGTATGGACGGGAAAGATTGAGTATTATCATATTTTAATTATGTCTACAATCCTTGGCGTTGTTAATACAATTGATATGCCTGCACGTCAGTCAATGGTTATAGAGCTTGTTGGAAAAGAAGATTTAATGAATGGAATTGCTTTAAATTCTATGGTTTTTAATTTGGCTAGAATTATAGGGCCTGCACTTGCCGGAATAGTAATGGGCTATACTGGAATTGCAGTTTGTTTTTTTATAAATGCAATAAGTTTTGGAGCGGTTGTAATAAGTTTGTTTTTTATTAAATTAAGGCCAATAGAAAGAAAACCTAAAGCTGATACTAAATTATTAGAAGAAATAAAGGATGGACTTAAATATATATATCATAAGAAGATTCTTTTATATACCTTGCTAGTGATGGCAATAGTAGGGACATTTGTTCCTAATTTTAATATTCTGGTTCCTGTATTTACAAAGGAAATATTAAAGCAAAATGAAGCGGGATTTGGTATTTTAATGTCTTTTATGGGTTTTGGATCATTTTTAGGTGCAATGTTCATAGCTACTTTGAGTAAAACAGGGCCTAAAAAGTTTATTATTTATATTGTACCTTTAATTGTAGGAGTTTTATTAATTGCCACTGGGTATACAAATATTTATTTGCTAACTGGAATATTTCTTGCGATTACTGGATTCTTTTTCATTTCATTCACATCCAGTGCAAATTCAACTTTGCAGCTTAACTCTAATAATGAATATCGTGGCAGAGTTATGAGTGTATATACTTTAGTTTTTGCAGGATCTACTCCTTTTGGTAATCTTTATGCTGGATTGTTTGCAGAACATTTTAATGCAAGAATAGGGTTCGCAGCTTGTGGTGGAATAATAATTGTGCTTATGATTCCTTTGTTAATATATAAAAGAAGTAGAAGTAATCTTTAATAATTTGAAATTTAAATTGTATATAAATTTCAAATTATATAATAAATGAAACTTTCAATATTACAGAAATGTATTGTTGAAAGTTTTTTTGTATCATTTTTTTCTTTTTTTGTATGTTGTTTAGATTGATAAGTATATTAAAAATAGCTGTTTATATAAGAAAAAATTCCAATACTAGTAAATATACATAGAATGAGTGAGGATGAAAGGCTGAAAATGTCGAAAGTATATACATATATATAAAAACAGTATAATATTATACTATAAAAATTAAATATTAGAGAATACAGGAGAGAAAAACTTATGTCAGAAAAAAACGATAAAAAAATTCTTTGGTACAGTTTAGCATTTATGGCATTCTCAACGGTTTGGGGCTTTGGTAACGTTATTAATGGCTTTTCCGAATATAATGGCCTTAAGTCAATTATATCTTGGATTATAATTTTTGCTATTTATTTTGTACCTTATGCTTTAATGGTAGGAGAATTAGGATCCGCATTTAAAGATTTTGGAGGTGGAGTTAGTTCGTGGATTAATGAAACTATAGGTCCTAAAATTGCTTACTATGCTGGATGGACATACTGGGTAGTACATATGCCTTATATTTCACAAAAGCCATCAAGTTTTATGATTGCAACAAGTTGGGCGATTTTTCAAGATAAAAGAATTAGTAGTATGGATACTAAAATACTACAATTATGTTGTTTAGTAATTTTTATAATTGGACTTTACATAGCATCAAAAGGATTAAATCCATTAAAAAAATTAGCAACCCTTGCAGGAACATCTATGTTTGTTATGTCTATATTATTTATTATTTTAATGATAGCAGCACCAGCAATTACAGATGCAAAATTAATATCTATAGATTGGTCCTTAAAAACATTTATGCCAACATTTGATATGAAATTTTTCACTAGTTTATCTATTTTAGTTTTTGCAGTTGGCGGATGTGAAAAAATTTCACCATATGTTAATCAAATGAAGGATCCAGCAAAAGGTTTTTCAAAAGGTATGATTACATTAGCAATTATGGTAGCTATATGTGCGATTTTAGGTACTATTTCACTTGGAATGATGTTTGATTCAAATAATGTTCCTAAAGATTTAATGACTAATGGAGCGTATTATGCTTTCCAAAAGCTAGGTGAATATTATCATTTAGGAAATTTCTTTGTAGTTATATACGCGATCACAAATATGATTGGACAATTTGCTGTATTAATTATATCAATTGATGCACCTTTACGTATGTTACTAGATAGTGCAGATAAAAACTTTATACCTGAAAAAATGTTTGTGAAAAATAAGTTTGGAGCATATATTAATGGTCATAAACTTATTTTAGTAATAGTTTCAATCTTAATAATTGTACCAGCTTTTGGTATTAAGGATGTAGATGCCTTAGTTAAGTGGTTAGTAAAATTAAATGCAGTATGTATGCCTCTTAGATATTTATGGGTTTTTGCTGCGTATATTGCACTTAAAAAAGCAGGAGAAAAGTTTAAATCTGAGTATCATTTTATAAAAAATAGAACAATTGGAATTATATTTGGTGCATGGTGCTTTGCTTTTACTGCATTTGCATGCATTGGAGGTATGTATTCAACAGATACATTCCAATTAGTACTTAATATTATAACTCCATTTATATTAATTGGTTTAGGTTTAATTATGCCATATTTTGCGAAAAAGAATAATAAATAAGAATAATTTATGGAGTAGATAAAAAAAGGGATTTTAGCACTGAATAAATTTCAATGTTAAAATCCCTTTAATAATATATATGTATAAATTATATACATATATTTATGATTTTCTTTCTTAGTAAACTAATATTTAGGCACATTAAAAAAATGACAAGTCCATTTACTAGGCTATTTTCCATGAGGGGAAGCTCGA
>Ga0302165_10000929_pt1 | contig 10321 bp, 11 predicted proteins | sample I_Fen_E3_2_FD_193499 | JGI IMG/M metagenome (GOLD analysis project Ga0302165, IMG submission 193499) | Peat permafrost microbial communities from Stordalen Mire near Abisko, Sweden - I_Fen_E3_2 | ecosystem: Environmental > Terrestrial > Soil > Wetlands > Permafrost | place: Sweden: Abisko... | reverse complement strand
CTCCTTGCAAATATTCGGGAAGTCTAAAGTGCCAAAGTAGTGCTAGCTAGTTTCAATTTTAGGCTTTTGAGTCTGCTGTCGGACAAGCACAAGCACGCCTCCTCCTTCCAATAGTGCATTCGCGCGCCGACGTAGATAGGTGCGCGACGATACGAATGGCGGTCGACAAGCGTCAACGGCAATATCGAGACGACACCACATGTGATCTGCCGCTTGATGTACGGACCCAGCAATTACCGTTGCGCCAATAATAAAAATTATTTCCGCGCCAATGACCATAATGACCGTGCCAATAACGCCTGTGAGCTCCTACGGCGGCGCCGGTTGCTGCGCCGATAGCTGCGCCTCGGCGGCCACCTACGACGCCTCCAACGACAGCACCGCGCAAAGCAGGTTGCGCAAGTGCATCCGCGAGCGGTATCACTACCGCCAACCCAAGAAAAAATAGCGAAACTAGTATCCGACGCAGTGTCGACATTGTTTCCTCCAAACGCTTGTTATCGAAATAACTAGGACAGCCTATTAACAGCGAGCGAAGCGCTATGGTGGCGGAAAGTAATACGGCATATCGCCGGAAAAGCGCAGGCACAAGCTAACATCTAACTTACGTCATTTTACGGATACCCGTCGCTGAATCAAGGTCGCGATTTGGTTATGCGAGTGGGATTTCAAGCTCGTGGCCAACAGTCGGCGCTCAAAAACCGACGGGCGTGTTCGCTTTGTGCCTATTTTGGAAGTCGGCGCTGACCCAACGCGGAAATGTTTGATCTTTTTTGGATAATGCGGAAATTTTCGCGCGCGGAAATACGGCGCGGGCGCGCCTGGCTCTGCTTGCTGGGTGTTTCCACCCAGGAGCAAGGCGCCATCGGAATACGCGCTCGATGCACCCTGAAGCACTGGATAGTGCTCGTTCCAGTCGACCGTTTGCCAACACAAACTAGTCTTTTTCCCCTCGCTGCACGCATCGAAATCCGACATGGCTCGTGGAAGTGTCGATCGGCTCTGCATGCCGGGCGGCTGGTCGATAGCGCCGGCAATAGTTCGGCGCGCACAAATGCGAACCGCCTTTCAGGACCTTGCGGGGAATTCGGATGTTCGGAAGGCACGCATCATAACTAGCCTCCTCCGGTCCGCCCCGTGGGTTCTCGGGGATGCAACACGACTTAGGCGCATCGGCCTCGTGTTTTGTTGAGTACCAGTCGCTAGTCCATTCCCAGACATTGCCAATCATGTCGTAGATGCCGTAGCCATTGGGCGGGAAGGCGGTCACTGGGGAGGTCCGCTCGAAGCCGTCCAGAGCGAGGTTCTCGAACGGGAATATTCCTTGCCAGGTATTTGCCATCTGCCGATTTTCAGGGGTGAATTCGTCGCCCCACGCGTATTCGGCCTCGTGGAGACCACCGCGCGCAGCAAACTCGAATTCAGCTTCGGTTGGCAAATCCTTATTGGCCCATTTCGCGTAGGCCTCAGCATCTCGGTACGTGACATGAACGACGGGATGATCGTCGAGCCCGCTGATCGAACTGCGTTTTCCGTAAGGTCGACGCCAGCTGGCTCCGAATTTAAATGTCCACCATTGCATCCAGTCCCTAGTATCAACAGGATGATCTGGCGGATTGAAAACCAGCGAGCCAGCTCTGAGCATGTGCGGCAACGCGCCGGGGTAGTCTTCTAAGGAAGGTGCGATTTCGGCAAAGGTAACATAACCGGTCGCATTAACGAACTTGCGAAAATCGCGATTTGTGACCGGCGTTCTATCGAGCCAGAAGGAACCTACGTTCACGGTGTGGACCGGCGCCTCTTCCGGATAATGCTTGTCCGAGCCCATGCGGAACCTGCCGCCGGGAATGAATATCATGTCTGCGCGATCTCGCGTCTCAAGTGTGGACGCGCCGGGATCATCTTGAATATTCGATTTCAGCATCGACAAGGTCCCTAGTGCTGGCTTTCAACTCCACCAGCTTAACGCGTCGACCACGACCGCGCGATAGTACTTGATCCATTTTTTAGACGAGAATCGCGCGAAACACCGCAAGGGAAACCTTGCCTCTCCTCAGTCGGGCAAATGGTTACTCCTAGGATTGCAAAATCAACCTCGGGACGGACCGTTTTGGTTTGCTTTTCGAAGCAACTGAAACGCCGCGGCCCGCCGGCGACATCTGAATCAACCTTTGGTCCACTTTGCGATGTTGCTGCGTTGCCAGCTCACACCTGCAACGGCCAGAACTATAGTCAATATCGCTGGCAACACGCCGCCGGCGGCACGGTCGAAAAATCCGACACTTGGGAGAATATGGTTCGCGCCTGTCATCACCATGGCTGCACCACTGATGGCGGATGCACCGATAACAAATAAGTCGAAGAACCGTGGCACAAGCATGGCCCCGACCACGGCGCAGACTAACGCCAGCATTCTGCCAAAGAAGCCGCCAAACCAGCCATCCAGCCCAAAAGCGGCGGCCACAGAAAGGCCGAACAGCATTCCACCGGAAACGCCAAGCAAAATGCGCCGATAGGGCTCAAGAATATAAGACGCGGCACCAAGAATAAACGCACCGGCAATTCCGAGGACAATGGCAGTTGTACCGACATCCCCAGTAAATGCCCGACCCAGCATAAGCCCCACGTCGAACCCGACTAGGGCATAGAGCAATGGAAGCCACGCATAGAACATGAAAAGGCCGAATGCCATAATGGCGAGCCCAGTCAATATCATCAGCAACCCAATCGCTAGCGACATGAATACTCACCCCCTCGGTTTAGTTAGTATTATTGCATCCAAACTGATGGCCAACATTGATACACATCAAGGTAACGCAGGACGATTTGATGGTTGATTGATCGCCTCGTTTGATCAGTTCAAAGATTGATGGAATCTCCATTCGCAACCAAAAGCTTAAGATTAGAGTTTGATGTCATGGCTACTTTAACCTGGCGACGAGAGCGTTTGAGCGTCTGGTGGGTCTTCCTGCTCCAGGGAATCGCCGGAATTTTCTTGGGAGTGATGCTAATCACTGTTCCCAGCGCTGCGCTTGTCTCGCTCGTAACGTTTCTTGGCGTCTTCTTCCTGATGAACGGCATGTTTTCGCTGGTGCAAACGTTTGTCGATCGCTCCGTCCCGTGGATTTGGTCTTTTCTCATCGGGATTTCGGGTGCGTTCAATTTACTCATCGGAGTACTATTGCTCAGTTCTACGGCACTGGCGGTACCACTTGTGTTTGCTACGCTTCTGCTCGTGGAGGGAGCGTCGCTCATTATGTTGGCGTTTCGCGTCCGGACTTGAAAGCTGCGACCGAGAGCCTTCTGCGCGTCATAAATAGCTATGTCGCTTGAGATGTACCGACAAACGCCGGGCACGGCGGCAAATGGGGAGCACCCCAAATTGATTCACGTCAATTGGCCGATGCTACTAACTTGATGCGGCTGCGGAGAATCGCGGTCGGACGATTGTGAGCACTTAATCTATCAGTCAAAAATGCTAGTCGGCGCTGCTTACGTTTGACAGCTGGCACATAAGAGATTTAGGGAGCGGTACAAATGCTTTTTATCTTGGCTTGGATTGTCTTAATTGTACTGATCGCTTGCACGGCTTCAGTCATCGTGTTTCTGGCCATGTTGCCCGGCATGATCGCCAAGAAACGTGAGCACCCCTGGAAACAGGCGGTCACGGTCGCTGGATGGGTCACTTTGCTTCTTGGCTTCGCGCTTTGGCCGCTAGCGCTGATTTGGGCCTATGTCGATGTGCCGACGCCGCATGAGAACGGGGCCGCGCGATGATCATTGTCCTTCTCAACGTCTACCTCGTCTTACTTTTTATACTGGTGAAATTGACGATCGTTCCGTTCAACCTGTTCTGGAAGATCTCTCCGGCCATCGTGCTGCTGGGACTACTTGTTGGTCTCTTCATCCCCATGGGATGGGGTGCGCCGTCAGGGCCGGTCCTTGTTATTCGGCATTCCGTTCAGATCGTCCCAAACGTCGCCGGCGAAGTCATAGAAGTGCCGGTCGAGCCGAATAAGCGTATCAAGGCAAATGACGTGCTGTTTCGAATCGATCCTGTCCCGTTCCAGGCGCAAGTCGGGGCAATCGAAGCTCAATTGCGGTTTCAGGAGCTGCGTCTCGCGCAAGTAACGCAATTGCAGGACCGCGGCACGGGACGCGCGTGGGATGTCGAGGAGCGCCAAGCGGAGGTCGATCGGCTGCGCGCGCAACTCGACGGTGCGAAGTGGAACCTCGACGCCACAGTTGTGCGGGCGCCAACGGATGGATTTGTAACAAATCTGGCACTTCGCAAAGGTGCGCGGGTCGCGAACCTGCCGCTAGCTCCGGTCATGGCGTTCATCGACACATCGGACACTGTGGTCGGCGTTGCAGTTCCACAGATCGGCGCGCGTTTTATCGCTCCAGGACAGGAGGTGGAACTAACATTCAAATTTAAACCAGGCCGAATCTACACTGGAAGGGTTGAGGCCGTCCTGCAGGCGGTCGCGACCGGCCAAATACAAGTGTCCGGCGTTGCGATCGCGCCCGAAGGGACGCAGACGGTGCCATTTGTCGTACGTGTTGCGCTCGACGATAAGGAGTTTGCCGCCAGTTTGCCGGCCGGAAGCTCAGGTGAAGCGGGCATATTCACTGATCGCGCCCGTATCACGTATATCATCCGCAAGATCATGTTGCGTCAGATTGCTATATTGAATTACATCAATCCATTCTGAGTAGGTGGGATCTTTTTGAAGTCAGACAGTTTGGCTTGTTTACTACCGGATCGATAAGTTTGACACTCCGGCCGCCAAGTTAATGCCAATTTGACCTTCAGCCGATAGTGGCTGCAAGAAGATCGTGCGCTGAGATCCGCCAATCAGCACGTTGGTCCCTAAACCAAGGTTCGACATCACACTTCCGTTCGCGGCTTCATAATTTCCTCGCAGCGCGCGCCGACTAAAGCGCGTATTTGGTGCAAAAACTACCCAGAACAGCGCCCCGCGTCGTGCTGCGCCGATATCGAAATCAAGTCCACGGGTCGAACCTGAGTAAACCAAGTGCCGTGGCGGAGCGCTCGACCTAGATGCACATCGTAGCATCTGCCGTGATGCAATAATCAATCCGACTCTTGGACTCGAGGTGCAGGTCAACCCACCGACCCGAATGGGCTCGGCATGTGCGATCCCAAGCGGACCGAAAATAGCCAAGAATACAACTGTAATCATGACAAAACGCATTTTCAGCATTGATATCTCCATCACCATATTTGGTGCGTAAATATTGAGTTGCGGCGATTTGGAATATCAATCCAAGCGCCAGCGGCAGCCGTGATACATTTTGATCAAATTGCTAATCGCTCTGCTCCATCAGCAGAGACCTATCTCGCGGGGTTCCCTGCAATGATCGGCCCGCGGACCTGAAAATGTTTTAAGATCGCGAAGCAAGCCGCAGCCGCGGCAAGGTGCTTGAGCGTGTGTCCGCTCACAAAAAGCAGAGTCGAATAAATTGCATCATCATAATACTCGAGCACTTTGGCGAGCGCATAAAATGCTATTGCGATAAGCCAATGCGATGTTCCGGTATATTTCGCGGGGCAGAACAGGAAAAGAATTGGCAATGCCAGCAACGGGAAAAATTGCGCCCAGGCATAGAGCCGGAGATCGTCAGTCCAAAGCCACAGCAGCAGACTAAAAATGCCGACTGCGAGGAGTGGCCACAGTAGCGCCACTCCCGCTCTTGCGGACACGCGCTCCTCGATCACGGCCGAAAGGACTGCCATGAAGCCGAGCGTCATCGGCAACCGGTCCCAAAACAAAGTTCCATCGTTCGGATTCCAGTGATAATAGGCCGAGCCGAAGCCGGTCAAAAATATCCCCAGGAAGAGCACTACGGTTGCTGGATCACGACGAAATTGCCACAGCCCCACCGCGCCGATGGGCACGAAGGGAAAATTCGAGATTACGTTCCAAAAATTCGGTATGCCGAGCAAAGTACGTTGATCGGCAAAATCGTGGTAACTCTGATCTTGCGAGATCACCGGCAGCAGCAGGAGCCCGGCGAGTGACGTGAACATCAGGCAAAGCAGAGCAAGTACTGGGCGATTTCGCTTCGCGATGCTGATCGTCATTTGGATTTGATAGCAGGAATTTGCGTTCGGGTCATCGGCCCGCCATCCGCATCGACCGACTTTGCTTGCAGGTCAGAAAACTGAGCAGGATCGGCTTGAGACCAGTCTCGGAACGAGCGAGCTAACGTTACCTTGCAAATAAATTCTATTTTGTCACCATGTGCCGAGCCATCGACCTTGACCTGTATCAAGGGCGAAAAAGCGTCCTTCTTTAAGAACAAATCAGACAGACACAAAAAGAAAAAGCCATAGTGTTTTTTCGATCAGGTTTAGCTGATGAACTGCACGATAGTACGTACGAACTGGACCGCGTTTCTTCTACTTGGCATGATCTTCTCGTTGCTGGGAGGCGTCGCGATTTTTCTCCCACGGATTTCTACGGTTGCCACTGGGTTGATAGTGGGTGTGACACTCGCGGGTGGAGGATTTGCCCAAATTATAGAGGCGTTTCAAGTAAAGCTGTGGTGTGGGTTTGTGTGGAATTTGTCGACGGGAGTGTTAGCGACGGTTGGCGGCACTGTTATTTTTCTCACCCCGTTAACTGGCGCAGTTACACTAACAACCCTAATAGCAGCAGCATTTCTCGTTCAAGGCTGCGCTCAAATTGCCTTCGCTATAAAAATTCGCGCTCAGCTTGGTTGGGGATGGTTGCTTGCGTCAGGTATTTTTGCGCTGTTAGCCGCTGCCGGTTTATATGTGCACTTTCCATTTTCGGGGATTTATGAACCGAGTATAGTCGCAGGCATCTGGCTTCTATTTGCCGGGTGTTGCTATATGGCCTTCGCTGTTGCGGTAAGATGGCCCGCCTCAGTATGGCTTTACGTCGACTGAGCCCTGAGCGAGCGGTCGCGAGGCCGCCGAAGCTGATCCCGCCATCTAATCCTGGACCCATGCAAAGAACCTCCGGCGGATTGGGAAGAGTTTAGCATTTGGCTTGTGGTCAGCGCTTAACGCGGAAATACTCCGGGAAATGACGATGGATTAGATTTTCAAAGTTTTCACTGGTTGTCTCTAAGCCGCTAGCGACCGATTGAAGGTCCACTTGGGCTAGGCCTGGGCTGTTAACGGCGTGACCTTGCCAATACCGAGCTGTGGGCCACCTGGGGGACGCCCGAGCCAGGCGTAGGCAGCCGCGGCTGCTTTGTTCATTGCCCCCCCGAATTGCGATGTAGCCAGAAAGACGTTTTCCTCACCGATTATCTTGAGCACCCCGGTTTTTGCGAGCTGATCGCGCAAAGCCGAATCCACGCCGACCAACATCAGCTTGCTGTCGTGGGCTTGCAGGTCCTGGGCATAGTGCTGCAAAACTGACATGAAAGTGCTGCCGGTCTCCGGCTTACCTCGTAGCGATAGGGCAACCACCGCGTGAGTGGTCTGGCTTACTGCCGGAAGCATCTCCTCCACATACCTTGCACCGGCAAAGAATAGATTGCCATACACCTGCAACATGGTCAGTTCGTTGCTGGGCAGGAGCTTGGGAACAGGCCCTTCCTCCGGCAGGCCACCCGCTACGGGCAGGATCTGAGTGATAACGACCTTGTTCGCCTCTCTGAACACGTGGAGCAGGATGCTAAAGGCCATTCCCACCAACACGGCATCGCGCAGCGGGACGAGCAGTGTCGCCACAAAGGTCATGATCATCACGATTGCCGTCAGCCTGCCAGTGTTCCATACGACGATCGCGGGTTCGATTCGTAGTCCCTGAAAACCGGCCACGATGAGCAACGCGGCCAGACCAGGCATGGGTACCAACTCGACCAACGGCGCGGCCGCAAGCACGACGACGGCCACGAACACCCCACCGAAGATATTGGTCCAGCGGGACTTGGCGCCGGCGCTCATGATCAGCACCGTGCCGGAGATCGATCCGCCGGCCGGGATCCCACCGACAAAACTAGTGGCGATGTTGGCAACGCCCTGGCCCGAGAAGTCACGCGAGACGTCGGGGTACTTACCATCCGGGTTGGGGGTACCCTGGCTGACGCCTGCGCCCTGAATGAGGCCAATGAGCGCCACAGAGAAGGCCGGCAACAGCATAGAAAAAAAGAGGGCTGGTCGCGGAATCGCCAGTTCGGGCAACTTGCGGGGAATTTTTGCGATCTCACCCACCGTTTGGACTGTGTCGAAGCCTGCGGCGGTGAACAACGCTGGGAGGGTCAAAACGACCAGCAAAGCGGTGGTTACGGCAATGGCGATGATGAAGGCGAATTTACGCAACGGCGTCGCCAACAGCAATGCGATTCCGCCCAGCGTCAGCAGGCCGATGATCGTCGTCTGGACGTTGACCTGACCGAGGTGGAGGAAGAGGTCCAGGGCGCGAGCGACCTGGTTCGAATAAGAGCTGTTGAAGCCAGTGAGGTGGCCCAATTGTCCCAAGATAATCAGCACGGCGACGCCATTGAGAAAGCCCGTCATCACCGCGTTGGAGACGAAACGAACGAGGAAGCCCAGTCGAAACAAACCCGCCAACAGTTGGATGCCACCTACCAACAGGACGAGCGCGGCCAACGCCTCGATCTTCTGACTGTCAGGCATACTTGCCAGTCCGTCACCAGCTGCCACTGACAGCGCGGCGGTGGTGGACACGTTCATGTAGACCGAGCTGGTGAAGATCGCGCCGATCGGCACCGCTACCATCAACGAATAGATGCCTAATACCGGATTAACCGATGCTAGCAGTGCGTGTGCCATGGCTTGCGGCGCGTTGACCACCGCAAACGTGAGCCCGGCGATCAAATCAGACGATAGATTGCGGCGCTCAAGCCTCAAGCTCCGCATAATATTCGCAAGCTGTTCCATGCGTGAATCCTTGTCTCATATTCCGGCCTGTTCACAGCCTTTTGCAAAGAGACCAAACCAGCAGCCTCCACGCCGATAGCTCTCGAACCAAAGACAAACCGGCGCAGCCAACTCACAAATCGCTTTCAAACGCGCGGACCCCCCCAAGCGCACCAGGTGGGTTCGACTGTCTACGGATCCCCGCGGCGATTTGCTCTATCTCCGGCAACGCGTGCTTGTAGAACTTCTTTAATCCGGCGCAGAGATAATTGAGGCCTGGCTCGCCATCTGGCGTTTTTATCAAACGGTTCTTCGGACATTCTCCCCAACAGTCGCTGAGATAAGCACACTCACGACAATAGCGCGGGAGCGTCTCTGACTTTGCAAAGCCGAATTTGACTTGCGCGGGCGTGAATGCCAAATCAGCCAGTGACTTCTCCCTGATCGCTCCCAGGCGATACTCCGGGTAGACATAATGATCGCAGGAATAGACGCTTCCGTCATGTTCTACAGCGAGGCCCTTGCCGCAAACCTCGCTGTAGATGCAGAGCTGTGAAGGAAGGCCCAAGTGCTGAGCCACAAGCGTCTCGAAATGATTGACGAGCACTCGGCCTAAATCTTTGCGGCGCCACTCATCGAATATCTTGGAGAGAAAATAGCCATACTCCTCTGGATCTACCGACCAGTCGGTGACCACCGAATTAGGATGATCAGGATGGGCTTCTGGGCTACCGACAGCAGGAAGTCTGGAAGAGTCCCAAGTATGCGGCGCAGTGGTTTCAAAATCCCTGAGTTGCACGATCGGGATAAATTGGATGTACGTGGAATCCAACTCGCGCCGCAGAAATCGATAAACGTCGAGCGGCCGGGAGGCATTGAAGCGATGAACGCATGTAAGCGTGTTGAATCGTACGCCATTCTTCCGCAGCATATTTGCTGCTGCCATGACCTTGTCGAACGTCGGCCCGCCGCCTTTATTGACACGAAATCGATCATGCAGTTCGCGTGGACCGTCGATACTCAAACCAATGAGAAAACGATTTTCCTTGAGAAATTCCGCCCACTCTTCGTTTAGGAGAACGCCATTTGTCTGCAGATCGTTTTCAATGCGTTGACCGGACTTTGCATACGTTTTCTGCAGTGCAACTACTTTACGATAAAACTCAAGGCCCCGGAGCGTGGGTTCGCCTCCTTGCCAGGAAAAGACAACCTCCGGGCCAGTAACGCCTTCGATGTATTGCTTGATGAAGAGCTCAAGGGTTTCATCATCCATCTGGCCGGTACCGGGTCCGTTCGGCAACGTCTCCTTGCTGAGATAAAAACAGTACTTGCAATCCAGGTTGCAGGCGGATCCGCTCGGCTTTGCCATGACGTGAAACCGCCGCTTGGCCGAAGTCCCCAGCGCTTGGGGCATGGTGTAATTGTCAATCATAA
>Ga0302165_10000928_pt1 | contig 10322 bp, 7 predicted proteins | sample I_Fen_E3_2_FD_193499 | JGI IMG/M metagenome (GOLD analysis project Ga0302165, IMG submission 193499) | Peat permafrost microbial communities from Stordalen Mire near Abisko, Sweden - I_Fen_E3_2 | ecosystem: Environmental > Terrestrial > Soil > Wetlands > Permafrost | place: Sweden: Abisko... | reverse complement strand
GTGAGTTTGTAAATCCCACTGTTTGTAATTTTAATTTTCACAAACTTACCTTGTGACAAGACTGAAGTTGTTGTATAAGTTCTTGTATTTAAAGATGACACTTTTTGAGGTAAAGAAGACTTTGAAAATTGCAGATCAAAAGATTGAAGTTTAACTACATGACTATCTTTAACAACAAATGGCAATAAACTCATATTGAGGAATCTGGTCCCCTGTTGATGCAAAACATTTGTTGAAATTACCAGGCTATCAGGAAATTCACTTTTTGTACTTGATACCAGTGAATTTTCTTCATTGGTCAATGGGATATAAACAGGGTTAACTATCTTAACGTCATAGGATAATGTAGGATCACAAATTATTCTATGATTAAAGTATGGCAGATGATTTTCGGTAGGATACTGTGCACTGTCAAATGACAAAACATCAATGTTTGAAGTGCCTACATACCACTTTTCTACTCCTTTCCAATTTAACTTGTAAGAAGTAATCTGTTCTGTTTGAGCAAACAAAACGCCAGAAAAGAAAAGAAAAAAAGTAAAAAGAAAAATTCTATATTTCATTTAAAACAAAGTCTTTTTATATAACACTTTAACGATATAAACATCTGATTATTATTGCTATAGAAGAATAAATAATTTCAACTATTTGATATAAAAATCAAACATTTTTTTATCAAAAATGTACCCTTCCAATCGGTCTCCTATAGCAACCTTTCCTACTCCCACAGGAGTACCAGTAAAAAGTATATCACCGATTTTTATTGTAAAGAAACGACTTACATAGGCAACAAGTTCATTAATTGGAAAAATCATTTCTGATGAATTACCATCTTGTACAGTTTTTCCATTTATATCCAAACGAAACCGGATATTCTGGATATCGTCAAATTCTGTTACTGGTAAAAAATTACCAATTACTGCCGAATTATCAAATGCTTTGCTGATTTCCCACGGTTTACCGTCGGCTTTAAGTTTCCGTTGTAAATCACGGGCAGTAAAATCAACACCTAATCCAATTTCAGCATAATAACGTGGTGAAAATACGTCATCAATATTTTTTCCTAACCGATTGAACTTCACAATCAATTCTGTTTCATAATGCAATTCTTCAGTAAAATCCGGAATAAAAAAAGGTTTATTATTTTTAAGTAAAGCAGTATCCGGTTTCATAAATACAACCGGTTCTGTAGGGTTTTTACTATTTAATTCTTTATTGTGTTCAACATAATTCTGACCTATTGCAAATATCTTCATTTTGTTTTCAGTTGTTTTTGATTTAAAACCCGTATCTTTTCTTCTTCTTTAATGGCATTTAAGCGATTAAACATTACTGCTAAATGGGCATAAATTGAAGTATTCTGTACTATTACATTTTCCGGAACCCGAATACGGAAAGGTGTAAAATTCCAGATTGCCTGTATACCTCCTGCAATCATGATTTCGGAAACCATTTGAGCTTTATCAACCGGAACAGTCAAGACTCCTATGTTTATCCCTGTCTTCCGTTGAAGTTCTTCAAATCGATCAATATGATGTATAGGAACACGATTTATGCTTGTACCACCTAGCTCATATTTCACATCAAAGCCAGCTACTATTTCCAGTCCAAATTGCTCCAGACCGTTATCATGCATCAATGCTCCCCCCAAGCTACCTACTCCAAACAAAAATGCCTTATGAGAATTCGTAAAACCTAAAAATGATTCCAGTATTGCAACAAGTTCTTTCACATCATATCCAACTCTGGTTCGACCAGAAATATTGACGTAGGATAAATCTTTTGCAACCATTGAAGCATCAACAGCAATATTTTTAGCAATTTGTGTTGATGACAAATACATTTCACCTTCTTTTAAAACTAACTGAGCATAAGCAAGGTACCATGGCAAACGTCTCAAAGTTGGTTCAGGGACTTTAAAATGTATAGAAGCATGAATATTAGACATTTTCATCAAAATTATAATTATTAACCTACAAAAATAATCATTTATTTCAAACTGGAGTATACAACTGTCATTAAAAAACATACATTGTGTTTTTTAGATAGAATGCAAATTTTTTATTCGGCTAAATTGCTTAACTTTGCATGCTAAAATAAATTTGTTGAAAAAACGTTTCATTAAAAGTTATTTACTTATTATCAATATATTATGGAGTACAATTTCAGAGAAATAGAACAAAAATGGCAAGCATACTGGAAAGACAACCAAATTTATAAAACCAATATTGATCAGAACAAACCAAAATTTTATGTTTTGGATATGTTTCCGTATCCTTCAGGAGCAGGTTTGCATGTAGGCCATCCATTAGGTTATATTGCCTCTGACATTTTCAGCCGTTACAAACGCTTACAAGGGTTTAACGTATTACATCCAATGGGATATGATGCTTTTGGGCTACCTGCGGAACAATATGCTATTCAAACCGGCCAACATCCAGCTGTTACTACCAAGAAAAATATTGCACGTTATCGTGAACAATTAGATAAAATCGGATTTTGCTACGACTGGGAACGTGAAATACTAACGTGTGACCCAGACTATTATCGTTGGACCCAATGGGCATTTATACAAATGTTCAATCATTTTTTCAATACGCAAACTCAAAAAGCACAACCCATAGAATTGCTGGTAAAAGCTTTTGAAACAAACGGCACACAAGGTATACAGGCAAATTGTACCGAGGAGTTGCACTTTACTGCACAGGAATGGAATGGAAAATCGGAAAAAGGACAACAAGAAGTATTACTTAATTACCGGATTGCATATTTGGCAGACTTAAGTGTAAACTGGTGCCCTGAATTAGGAACTGTTTTAGCAAATGATGAGGTAAGTGAAGGAGTTTCTGTTCGTGGAGGACATCCTGTAGAACAAAGAGTCATGCGACAGTGGAGTTTGCGGGTTTCTGCATACGCCCAACGTTTATTAGACGGATTAAAAACAATCGAATGGACAGATTCACTGACTGAAACACAAAAAAACTGGATTGGCAGAAGTGAAGGTGCTGAATTAAGTTTTAACATTAAAGGTCAGGATTATAATTTTGAAGTTTTCACAACCAGGGCTGACACCATTTATGGCGTCACTTTTATGGTTCTTGCACCGGAAAGTGAGTTGGTAAAACAACTTACAACACCTGATCAGGTTAAAGAGGTCGGGGATTATCTGGATGCTACCAAGAAACGTACAGAACGGGAACGTATTGCTGACCGTAAAGTCACCGGGGTATTCTCAGGTTCATATGCCATTAACCCGGTTAGCGGAACTGAAATCCCAATATGGATTAGTGATTATGTATTAGCTGGTTATGGAACCGGAGCTATTATGGCTGTTCCGGCACACGACAGTCGTGATTATGCATTTGCAAAACATTTCAAGTTGTCTATTATTCCACTAATTGAAGGATGTGATGTTAGCGAAGAAAGCTTTGATGCCAAGGAAGGGATTATGATGAACTCCGGATTTCTAAATGGACTTACGGTAAAACAAGCCATAGCTAAAGCGAAAGAATATATTTCAGATAAAAAGTTAGGAAGGTTAAAAGTAAATTTCAGATTACGGGACGCTATTTTCAGCCGTCAACGCTATTGGGGAGAACCATTTCCGGTTTATTATAAAGACGAAATGCCTTATATGTTAGACGAAAGCCGATTACCCCTTGAATTACCAGAGATTGACAAATTTCTGCCTACTGAAAAAGGAGAGCCACCATTAGGGAGAGCAAAAGACTGGCATACTGAAGATAATTTTCCATTAGAATTATGTACTATGCCCGGCTTCGCAGGATCGTCTGCTTATTATTTGCGGTATATGGATCCTAAGAACAATAAAGAATTAGTAAGCCCTGAAGCAAATCAATACTGGCGCAATGTTGATTTATATATCGGAGGTACGGAACATGCTACCGGACATCTGATTTACAGCCGTTTTTGGAATAAGTTTCTGTTCGATCTTGGATTGGTTTGTGAGGATGAGCCTTTCAAAAAATTGATTAACCAGGGTATGATTCAGGGACGAAGTAATTTTGTTTATCGCATAAAAAACTCAAATACATTTGTTTCGTTGAATTTGAAAAATGAATATGAAGTTACTCCTATTCATGTTGATGTAAATATAGTTACAAATGACCTCCTGGATATTGATTTATTCAGAAACTGGAATCCTGAATATAAGAATGCTGAATTCATCCTTGAAAATGGCAAGTATTATTGTGGCTGGGCAGTGGAAAAAATGTCAAAATCAATGTACAACGTTGTGAATCCGGACGACATCGTCGAGAAGTACGGTGCAGACACTTTGCGTTTGTATGAAATGTTTCTGGGTCCATTGGAGCAATCCAAACCATGGGATACAAATGGAATTGACGGGGTTCATCGTTTTTTAAAACGACTCTGGAGTTTATTCTACAAAGATGATGTTCTACTGGTAAATAATGGAATTCCATCCACAGATGAACTGAAAATACTACATAAAACCATTAAAAAAATTACTTTTGATATTGAGAATTTTTCATACAACACTTCGGTATCCGCTTTCATGATTTGTGTAAATGAGCTTTTTACACTTAAATGCAATAAGAAAACAATTCTCGAACCTCTTGTTATTCTATTAACACCTTTTGCTCCACATATTGCAGAAGAATTATATCGTGCACTAGGGAATAAGAATACAGTATGTGATGCAGTTTTCCCAGTCTGTAATGAAGATTTTCTGAAAGAATCATCATTCAACTACCCTATCTCTTTCAATGGCAAAGTACGTTTTACAATTGAACTTCCAGCTGAAATGAGTAAGGAAGATGTTGAAAAAACTGCTATATCAAATGAACAGACGGCAAAGTATCTCGAAGGAAAAACTCCTAAAAAAATAATTGTTGTTCCCGGCAAAATAGTAAATATTGTTATATAGTTCTGTCATTAACCAATCGAATAAGCTAAAATGAATCTGAAATCAATTACAAAAGACACGTGGGTTTCCATTAGGGAATACATCTTTATTGCTTTTGGGTTATTAATGTATAGTGCTGCCTGGAAAGGGTTTCTTCTACCGCACTTTATTACCGGAGGTGGAGTAACAGGTATCGGTGCAATCTTGTTTTATGCTACCGGTATACCGATTTCAGCTACTTACTTTTCAATAAACTTTGTATTGCTGGTCATAGCAGTTAGATCTGTCGGGTTAGCATTCAGTCTTCGAACCATTTATGGAGTAGGTGTATTGACTATGTTTTTTGCATTTTTACCGCAAGCAGTTCCCGGAACATTTGTTGGTGCTGATGACAATTTTATGGCATGTGTCATTGGTGGGTTGTTATCCGGTGCAGGAATTGGGATAGTATTTTTGGCAAATGGTAGTTCAGGTGGAACAGACATAATTGCCAAAGTAGTAAATAAATATCGGAATATTACTCTTGGAAGAGTATTACTTTACTGCGATGTTCTTATTATCTGTTCTTCCTATCTATTCGATTTTGGGAGTCTGGAGAAAATTGTTTACGGCTTAACTACAATGGCTATTTCAACGATTGCAGTTGATATGGTCATAAGTGGTGTTAGGCAATCTGTCCAGTTTTTTATTTTTTCTAAAGAATATGAACAAATCGCTACGAAAATCAATTCTGAGGTACATAGGGGTGTAACTATTCTGGATGGAATGGGCTGGTATTCAAAAGAACCGGTTAAAGTAGTAACTGTTGTTGCACGCAAAAACGAATCCGTTAAAATTTTCCGCATCATTAAAGATATTGACCCTAATGCATTTATTTCTCAATCGTCAGTTATAGGCGTATATGGGAAAGGATTTGATGTAATAAAAGGCAAATAACAAACGATTCATTTAAAGTACTTTTGATGAGTGATGATTTAAAACAAAAAATGCTGAGTGCTATGACCTGGTCTACAGTAGACAGGTTTGGTCAACAAGCAGTTCAGTTCATTATAGGACTTATTTTGGCGCGGTTACTTACTCCGGATGATTATGGTTTGATCGGAATGGTTATGGTTTTTGTCTCGTTATCAACCTCCCTGGTTGATGGAGGATTTGGACAAGCCTTAATTCGGAAACAAAATGCGAACGAAACAGATTATAATACAGTCTTCTATTTTAATATTATCATTTCTGTTTCGCTGTATATCATATTATTCTTTTTAGCACCATCTATTTCGATTTTTTTCAATCAACCTCAACTTATCAGCATTTCAAGAGTCATTTTTATTGCCATTTTGTTTAATGCACTCTATCTGATTCCTGTTGCTAAAATGGTAAGGAATTTAGATTACAAAAACGGGGCTAAAATTAATATATTTTCAGTCACATGTAGTGGAATAGTGGGTGTTACTTTAGCATTTAACGGCTTTGGGGTTTGGTCGTTGGTAGCTCAACAAGTACTGTTTCATTTCGTTCGAATGATTAGCCTCCACTATTTCGTTAAATGGAAACCTAAGGCAATATTTTCATTCAGTGTTATACGTAATTTTTGGAGCTTTAGCATTAACCTATTGGGAACATATATTTTAAACACAATTTTCAACAATTTCTACATGCTAATTTTAGCTAAATTTTATCCAAAATATGAAGTTGGTTTCTATTCACAAGCTAACAAGCTAAGCGAAACAACCAATACCAGTTTTCAAAGTATTTTAGTTGGAAGCACTTATTCGCTGTTAGTAAAAATACAAAATGATGATGAACGATTTCGACGTATTTTCAGGGAATTAGCCCGTAAAATATCAATTATTACTTTCCCCATTATGTTGGTCTTAATTATTGTGGCCTATCCATTAATTTTTGTTTTACTGACTAAGAAATGGATTGCAGCAGTACCATATTTTCAATTGCTTTGCCTTGGATCGCTTTTTGCACCTCTATATGGGCTTAATATTAACGCATTAAATTCGAGGGGAAAATCAAAAATCACTTTTAGAATTGAATTTATCAAGAAAGGTCTGATATTATTGTCCGTAGTATTATGTTTCCATTTTGGCATTATAGCAATGCTTTGGGGTTATGTCATGGCTTGCTTTATCGCTTATGTAATTTCCATATTGTACCTGAAAACTGACTTGAAACATTATATTAAACATCAAATAACTGATTTTATAGGTTGCATAGGCATAGGTATAGGCATAGCCGCATGTGACTTTGCTCTTTCTTTTCTGATTCATAATAATCATTTACTTTTGGGGATTCAGGTAATTACATCCGGAATTCTTTATATTCTTAGTATTAAATTGTTTTACAAAGAATTATACAATCAGGTATTTGAGTTTATTTCCGGTAAGTTAGCTCAGATAAATAAAAGATAATACGATGAATATATTATTTCTAAGCTCTTGGTATCCGACTAAAACAAATCCTAATTTCGGGGTTTTCGTGAAGGAGCATGCACATGCAATAAAAACAACAGGAAATGAAATTATTGTGTTAGCAATTGTTATTCATAGAAGTAAAAAAATCTATTCAATATCCCTTTCCGATAATTTCGACAAAGCCGGAGTACGAACAGTCTTGATAGAGTTGAATACTTGCTTCAGGGATATACTCTATCATGCTGTGCCTCTTCAATACTATCTGGTCAAATCGGTCTTTAAGAAAAAGATCCAACCGCATTTCAATCCTGACATTATTCATTCAAATGTAATTTTCCCTGCCGGTATAATTGGGCATTGGTTATCGAAATCACTTAATAAGCCTCATGTAATAACAGAACATTGGACGCGTATACGTCACTTTATGCAGACACCGCTCATCTCTTATTGGGGCAAAAAAGCCTATGAAGGAGCTGCCCGGATACTCCCCGTTTCTTTTTATTTACAACAGGAGATAACGCCTTATCTGCCAAACAACCATACAAATAAGTTTAGGATAATTGGAAATGTCATTGATTCCAACATTTTTCTTTATAAGGAAAAACGACAAATTACAAATGAATTAAAACTTTGTTCAATTGCCACCTGGTCACACCTTAAAGATCCGGCCAAACAGCCGGAGTTATTGATTCATGCTTTGTCTGAATTGCAAAAAGAAATAGATCAAACTATACTACTTACAATGATTGGAGGAGGGGATAAAGTTCCTGAATTAAAAAAATTATGTGTGGATAAATCAGTAAAAGCAGACTTTACCGGGTATCTTGAAAAACCTGAGATAGCAATCAAACTACAGGATTCAGATTTTTTCGTACACCCAACCAAAGTTGAAACTTTTGGGGTTGTTGTTGCTGAAGCTTTATTAACTGGAACTCCGGTCATATGCTCCAATGTAAGTGCACTAAAAGAGCTTGTAAATGATAAGAATGGGATTTTGTGCAATAATACGGTTCATGATTGGCTTGAAGGAATAAGATCTGCTATTAATAAAGATTTCGAAAGAAAACAAATAGCTCTTGATATAAAACAAAAATATGACAAAACCAATATCGGAATTGCAATTTGCGAAGTCTACAATGAAATATTAAATTAAAATCCGTTCAAAAGGGATATTATTGATCTTAGCAGCATAAAGTGGAAATTCTGTGGGATACATTTGATTAGTACCAATACTATAAATTTTCTCAGCCTTCGAAAGCATCATAAAATCAACAAAAGATTTCATATATACATCATCCGACTCTGAATCAGTACAATCTAAATGAACGACTTTACCCTGAATTGTGACTATCCCATTAATCGAGGATATTGCAGATAAAAAAGTAGTACTATCCGATGTAACTAATATCGGTTTTATTGATTCTTTTTGCAATACCAAAAGAGCATCAATACATTTATTTATAAGCTCTTGGTTTTCTTTTTTGCTTAAAACGGCGAAGTCATATTCTTTAAAGTCTCCTAATAATGATTGAAAACGAAACACACAACCAATAAAGTCCTTTCCTGTCTTCTCTAAGGAGTTATTTATACAATCTTCCAATTCCGGCGAAGGCTTAAACAGCTCATTAAACAAGTCTCCCCACACAAATTCAGTTCCACACAGTTCATTGAAGAGAGGTAAGTAATCTCTATTAATATATGCATGTACCTGTTTTTTTGAACTCAAACGAATTAACCTTTTCCCTTTTTCTCCATGTAGTATAAGAATTTTAACGCCAAACAAATTATTTGACAATTCATTGTCTTTCAACGTCCAGTCATATTTATGAGGCACAAGGAACTTCGAAAGTTCAAACGGATACGTAAAGTGACATCTATAATCAATATTTTTGATTTTACTATATGCATAGAGCGATACTATGCCTTTTAAACGATCAGTAAGTCCAAAGCTATTTCTTCTGTCATCAAAAATGGAAACAAAGAACTGTTTTGATGTACCCTTATTCAATGAAACATCATAATATTTATACAAAAGAATATTCTCTTTTATATGATGTATCATTACTTTTTTAAATTCCGTAAAAGCATTTTCCATAAGGGCCTAGCATGTTTGTAAAAAAAATTCAAAAAAATTATTCATAGCTGACTCTTCCAAGTCTTTTAGTAAAAGTTTCAATATTTGCATGAAACAAACTAAATATTAATCCAACGACAGATCTAAGTTTCCAACTCAATTTATTCATTCCAAAATAAAATATTGATTTTAAATAATCTTGTCTGGCTCCTTTAAAATCTCTCCTAATTAACTTATATCTCGCTGATCTTGAATAACTCACGACTAATAGTTTTTTGTAGAATGAGTGAATGTTTTTTTCTGATATGTCGAAGCTTTCAAAATGGGATTTATTCTTTCCAAAAAAATCCAACGATAATTTATAAAAGCCTTCAGCCATTTCAACAGCATGAATTTTTGTAACTTGTAAAACATAGGTTCTCCACTTTCCAAGAGGCTCATTTATATATGTGAACGATCCATTCAGTGATAATTGCTGTAATGTAGGCAAATCGATTAATGGTAATCCATGATTCTGAATAAAGCCTCCTATTTGGTCGAGGGCACTTTTTCGTATCACAATAGTAAGAGCTGGAATAAAGTTTTCAAACAATAATTTATTTGTGATTGTACCAATAGGATTGTTTGTGAATAATGACTGGTTATATTCCTCCTCTGTCGGATTTAAAGCATACAATTCATTTAAATCTGCCTTACTCCGATAAGCTCTTCCCCAGGAAAGAACGGCTGATGAATCCTGCTCCAAAGTAGGAACCTGTAAAGCTAATTTTTCAGGCAACCACACATCGTCCCCTTCAAGAATTGAAATATACTTTCCTTTCGATTTTGATAAAGCTAAATTATAGGTCTCCGACAGCCTGAATATACCGACATTTTCTTGAGTATACACCTGCACCCTATCGTCTATTTCGGCAAAAGATCTTGCAATGGATAATGTATT
>Ga0302165_10000926_pt1 | contig 10336 bp, 9 predicted proteins | sample I_Fen_E3_2_FD_193499 | JGI IMG/M metagenome (GOLD analysis project Ga0302165, IMG submission 193499) | Peat permafrost microbial communities from Stordalen Mire near Abisko, Sweden - I_Fen_E3_2 | ecosystem: Environmental > Terrestrial > Soil > Wetlands > Permafrost | place: Sweden: Abisko... | reverse complement strand
TTTCGTAGTTATAAGGAAATAGAAGTTTTCATTAATTACAGAAAAGTGGAGACTGTATATGGATTTGTGTAAAAACAATCTATATACAGTTTTTTTCTATTATTATTTTTCTTCTGGATCTTTATTTAAGAACTTCATAGCCAGTTCTTCTCATAATCTATGAAGATTAGTATATTTTTTAAGAAGAAATCATTTTATTTGTTTTAAATGAAAAAAATATATTGACATTAAGTTGAGTTAAGGGCCTATTCTAAGAGTGTAAGGATTATTTAAGTATAAATGAAAATAAGGAGATGAAATTATGAGTAAAACATTAGTAACTTACTTTTCAGTAAGTGGTGTTACAAAAAAGGTTGCTGAAAAAATTTCAATAGCTGCAGAAGCGGATTTATATGAAATAAAGCCAGAAGATCCATATACAAAGGAAGATTTAAATTGGAATAATAAGAATAGCCGCAGTAGTATAGAAATGAATGATCCAAATTCAAGACCATCCATCGCTGATAAGGTGGATAATTTTGAAGAATATGATGTAATATTTGTAGGATTTCCAATTTGGTGGTATATAGCTCCAACAATTATTAACACTTTTATAGAAAGTTACGATTTTTCAGGAAAGACAGTAGTTACTTTCTGTACTTCAGGTGGTAGTGGTCTTGGGAATAGTGACAATATATTAAAGGCATGTTGCAATCCTTCTGTTAATTGGGTTTCAGGAAAAAGATTAAGTGCAGGAGCAACAATAGAAAACATTAAAGAATGGGTGACGGGTTTAGGATTATAAGAAAAAGCTTAGAGGAATATTCAAATAGTATATTTATATCTAAAGAATAATTAAATTTCAAAGGAGTAAGATGAAAATGGAATATATTAAATTAGGAAACTCAGATTTGAATGTATCACGAATTTGTATGGGATGTATGGGATTTGGAGATGCAAACAATGGTCAGCATAGTTGGACGATTGATGAAGAAAATTCTAGAAAAATTATAAAAAGAGGCCTTGAGCTTGGAATAAATTTTTTTGATACGGCAATAGGTTATCAAAGTGGTACTAGCGAAAAGTATTTAGGTAAGGCAATTAAAGATTTTACAAAAAGAGAGGATGTCGTAATAGCAACAAAGTTTATTCCTAGAACTGCTGAAGACATAGAAAATGGCATTTCTGGCCAACAGCATATTGGAAAAATGCTAGATAAAAGTCTTCAAAATTTAGGGATGGATTATGTAGATCTTTATATATACCATATGTGGGATTATCAAACACCTCTATATGATATATTAGATGGTTTGAATAACGCAGTAAAGTCAGGTAAAGCTCGTTATGTTGGAATTTCAAATTGTTTTGCATGGCAACTTGCAAAAGCAAATGCTCTGGCTGAAAAAGAAGGCTTTGCCAAATTCGTTTCTATTCAAGGACATTATAATCTTATTTTTCGTGAAGAAGAAAGGGAAATGTTACAACTGTGTAGAGAAGATAATATAGCTATGACTCCTTATAGTGCACTCGCTAGTGGGAGATTGGCAAAGCATCCAGATGAAACGTCTAAACGTTTGGAACAAGATACATATGCAAAATTTAAATATGATGAAATGGTTGAATATGATAATGTAATCATTAATCGTGTATCAGAACTTGCAAAGGAGAAGAATGTTTCAATGACAGAAATTTCTCTAGCATGGTTATTAACAAAGGTTGCATCACCTGTAGTTGGAGCTACTAAGCTTCATCATGTGGAAGGGGCAGTTAATGCAGTAAAATTAAAATTAACTGATGAAGAAATAAAGTATCTTGAAGAGCCATATGTACCACATAGATTAGTTGGGGTTATGGCACAGAATACTATTTCTACAAGTACCGAAAAGAAGGTATGGTCTGTAGGTAATCAAAAAGTTTGATTTTTGTGTAATAAAAATAAAAAAATATTTATTAAGTATGTATACTCGAACCAAAAAGTAGTTAGTCCATAATTCTAAAAACATGATAATTAGCGTTTTTGTGTGAAAAATATTAGAAAAATTTTTGGAAAGTACTTGACCTTAAGTTGAGTTAAGGGTTTAAGCTTATATCAAGTAAGAAAGATATCTAGTTTTATGGTTATTAATTAAGTATTGAAGGAGGGTTTTGAAGTGAAACATTTAGTAGTTTTTGCACATCCGTATTCTAAAAGCTTTGGAAAAGGCATTGTAGATACAATAGAGAAAGAGGTTCTAAAGAATGGAGCTGAAATAAGAGTTAGGGATTTATACGAAATTGGTTTTAATTCAGCTTTACAAGGTTCAGATCTTCTAAATTTGAGAACAGGTGATTATGCAGCTGATATTAAAGAGGAGCAGGAACACATCAAATGGGCAGATATTATAACTTTTGTTTATCCAGTATGGTGGGCTGGGTTACCTGGTATGCTGAAAGGATATGTAGATAGAGTTTTTGCAAATGGTTTTGCATTTACCCATGATGAGAATGGTCCAGTAGGTCTTTTAAAAGGGAAAAAGGCAATTTTATTCTCTACAACAGGATTCCCAAGTGAGCATTATGAACAAATTGGAATGCATAAATCAATGAAACAGACATCTGATGAAGCAATCTTTGAATTCTGTGGAATAGATGTAATTAAGCATGTGTTTTTTGGAGCGGTTCCAACTTCAACAGATGAGGAAAGAAAACAATATTTAAACGAAGTAGAGGAAGTTATTAAAGCAAATTGTTAGTAGATAGAAATAAAATTAGTAAATTAATATTTTAATTATATATGTAGAAAAGGAGAAATAAATATGACAAATGAAAATAATATGAAATTACCTTTAATTGCACTTGGCGCTTGGGCATGGGGAAGCGGTATGGCAGGAGGAGATCAAGTATTTGGTAATGCTTTCACAGAAGAAGATTTGAAACCAGTATTTGATGCAGCAATAAAAGCAGGACTTAACTTATGGGATACAGCAGCAGTATACGGCATGGGTGCTTCAGAAGCAATCTTAGGTAAGTTTATTCAATCAGTATCAAAGGAAAATGTTATAATTTCAACTAAATTTACACCACAGATTTCTAATGGATCAGAAACTGCAATGGAAGATATGTTTCAAGAAAGTGCAGAAAGATTAAGAACAGATTTTATTGATATTTACTGGATTCACAATCCAGCAGATGTTGAAAAATGGACTAAGGAATTAATTCCTTTAATGAAAAAAGGTAAAATAGGCAAAGTTGGTGTTTCAAATCATAATTTAGATGAAATCAAACTTGCAAACAGCATATTACAGAAAGAAGGATTAAAGGTATCTGCTGTTCAAAATCATTATAGCTTGCTACATCGTTCATCAGAAGATGCAGGTATAATTAATTACTGTAATGAAAATGATATTATATTCTTTGCTTATATGGTTCTAGAACAAGGAGCATTATCAGGAAAGTATGATACAAGTAATCCATTCCCAGAAGGTAGTGACAGAGCAAGGGTTTATAATCCTGTACTTCCTCAAATTGAAATATTAATTGGTTCATTAAAAGAAATTGCAGATAAACATGATGCTACAGTTGCACAAATTGCAATTGCATGGGCTATAGCAAAACATACTTTACCAATAATTGGTGTAACTAAAGGAAGACAAGTGGAAGATGCAGTTAAAGCTTCAAAGATTGTTTTATCAAAGGAAGAGATAAACAGTATGGAAGAATTAGCAAAATATGCTGATATCCAAACAACCAGAGAATGGGAAAAACCAATGAAGTAATTCATGAAGGAAAAAATAATGCTAATAACAGTGCCAAAATTATATGACATTAACTTGACTTAAGGGTGTATTGTTAAATTGATATAAATACAAAGGGGGAGTGAGTATGCCAGTAATTAAAGTAGAAGCAGGGAAATTGAATAAAGAACAAAAAAGTCAGTTGGTTGAGGAATTTACAAGTATAGCTTCAAAAGTTATGAATGTTCCAGAGCAAGCGTTTGGTGCATTATTAACTGAAAATGATCAGGACAATATTGGTTTTGGTGGGAAGTTGTTATCTGAAAGAAAATAATTTTTAAATTTAAAACTTTAAAATGAGGGGATGGAAAGATGTTATACAGAAAATTAGGAAAAACAGGTGAGAAGGTATCAATTTTAGGTTTTGGATGTATGAGATTACCTGTTATTGATGGAGACGCTACTAAGATTGATGATGAAAAGGCTATAAAAATGGTTCGACATGCAATTGATGAAGGTGTAAATTATTTAGATACAGCATATCCTTATCATGGGACTGGAATGACAAGTGGAGGAGAAAGTGAGCCATTTGTAGGTAGAGTTTTAAAAAATGGGTATAGAGAAAAAGTTAATATAGCCACCAAGCTTCCTAGCTGGCTTATTAGAATTAGAGAAGATATGGATAAATATTTAAATGAACAATTAGAACGTCTTCAAACAGATAAAATAGATTTTTATTTAGTACATGGTTTAAATAAAAATAGTTGGGAAAATTTAAAGAAGTTAGGGATAGATGAGTTTTTAAATTCTGCTATCAAAGATGGAAGAATAAGATATGCTGGATTTTCCTTTCATGATGATTTAGAGATATTTAAAGAAATAGTTGATTATTATGATTGGTCTTTCTGCCAAATTCAATATAATTACTTAGATGAAAAATTTCAAGCAGGAACAGAAGGATTAAAATATGCAGCAGATAAAGGTCTTGGAGTTGTTATTATGGAACCACTTAGAGGTGGAAGATTAGCTTTCGATCTGCCAGAAGAAGTTACAAAAACTTTTGAAAAAGCAGAAGTTAAAAGAACTCCAGTTGAGTGGGCATTAAGATGGGTATGGAATCATCCAGAAATATCTGTAGTACTTAGTGGTATGAACGTAATGGAACATATTGACGAAAACTTAAGAATTGCAAGTGAGGCTTTACCTAATTCATTAACAGAAAATGAAGTAGAAATAATGGATACTGTAAAAAATATATATGCTGCAAAAACGAAAGTTAACTGTACAGGTTGTCAATACTGCATGCCTTGTCCAATGGGAGTGAATATTCCCAAGAATTTTGCACATTATAATAAACACTATATGCTTGTTACACCAGAAACAGAAGGAAACTCAAAGATGTTTTATAATGCATTTGTAGAGGAGTCTGAAAAAGCTGACAAGTGTGTGGAATGTGGCAAATGTGAAAAACATTGTCCACAAGGGATTAAAATCCGTCAGCAATTAAAAAATGTTAAGGAATTATTTTTGTAGACAATTATTTTTTACTATATAAGTTTCTATAATAAATTTATATTACTATTGATTCCGTAAACTTAAATCCTAAGTGTGTAATGTAACATCTTTAACACAATATATATAATAAATTTCTGATGATGTTATTGTTTAATTGTAAGTAAATAGTTAAAAAAAGTTATGTAGGAATATAAAAATGGCATATCAGTAAGATTGATATGCCATTTTGTTTTTTCTTAAGTAAGATGCCTTAAAAGCATGATTAAAATAGAATATAAGTATTAGACATAATATACAGTAGAAAGATATTCTTATATTAGATACATAAAAACTTTGGATATAAATAGTTTTAAATTGATGATAGGAGGAATTTTATGTACTTATTTCAGAAAATTGAAGAGATTAAAATGCAAAATAATACAACTAATAAGATCATAGGTGAATTTGTATTAAGAGAAAAAAATAAATTAAATGATTATTCAATGCAAGAAATTGCAGATCTAACATATACATCAAAGGCAACTTTGGTAAGGTTTGCAAAGATATTAGGTTTTTCAGGCTGGAAAGAATTTATGAAAACATTTATAGAGGAATCATTTTATGAAAAAACTCACTATTCTGATATTAGCCCTAACTTTCCCTTTGATAAAACTGATTCGATGAAAGAGATAATAAGAAAGTTAAGCAGTTTACAAGTTGAAAGTATTTTAGATACTGCTGATTTAATGGATATAGAAATATTGGAACGTGCAGTAGAAATTTTGTTATCTTCGAATCGCATTGTAATATTTGGATATAGTCCTAGTATTTATATTGAAGAATTATTCAAAAGAAAAATGATGTCTATTGGAAGATTAGTGGAGGTTGCCCCAATCGGAGAAGGTGGAATGATGTCTGCAGCGCTTAAAGAAAATGATTGCGCCATAATTATTTCATATTCAGGAAATAACAAAGAGCGTCAGCCATTGAGTTTTATAAACAATTTAAAAGAAAATAAAGTTTCTCTAATTGGAATTACAAGTGGTGGAACTAACTATATGAGAGAACAAATTGACTGCATATTAACAATATCTTCTCGTGAACGTTTGTATAGCAAAATTGCCGGTTATACAACAGAAGAATCCATTATGCACATCTTAAACATAATATATTCGTGCTATTTTGCAAAAAACTATCAAGAAAATCTTAATTATAAAATAAAAAATTCAAGAGAACTAGAACAGGCTAGAATTGCTTCACTTAACAATATGAAGGAAAATACACATGAATAATAAAGATAATGTTCATTATAAATTTAATAAGTAAAATAAGATACTTGTTTTATCAGCAATATATTATTGAGAACATTATTAAAAGATATACAATAAATTTTTATTTGCAATATAGATTGTTTCAGAATATTTCATATATTTATCATTATATATCTTGAAAGTAAAACGTTGTTTCTAATTTCGATATAAACGTTGAATACGTTTTTTTATGTGATAATATAAGCTTATCAAATGCAACGATTACATTTTATGAGAAATAAAATTTATAACTCAAAAGGATTTTATCTTGGAGTTTTATAAAATAACATGTGACTAAAAATGTTTCTATAATTTGTAATCGTTACAAAAATAGAAGAAAAGGAGCAGATATTAATGAGTAAACAATATGAGAAATTAGCAAGTGAAATACTCAAGTATGTTGGCGGAGCTGGAAATGTTAATGATGTATACAATTGTCAAACAAGATTAAGATTTAAGCTAAATGACGAGAGTAAAGCAGATAAAGAAGCATTAGAAAAATTAGATGGTGTTGCAAAAATTATCATTAATGGAGGAGTGTTTCAGGTAGTAATTGGACCCCATGTAAAATCTGTTTTTGAAGAAATTGAAAAAAATGTAGAAACGAAAAATGGAAAATCAGAAAAGCAAGAAACTAAAGTAGATGAGAAAAAGAGTATACCAGGAATTATTATTGATTTTGTTGCAGGAACATTCCAGCCTATAATACCAGCTTTATCGGGAGCAGGTATGGTAAAAGCATTACTTGCTTTGTTAGTTGTATTTAATTTGATATCTAAAACATCACAGACTTATACTATTTTAAACTTTTTTGCAGATGGTGTTTTCTATTTCTTACCTATTTTGTTAGCGTTTACTGAAGCGCAGAAGTTAAAGTGTAATCCAATTTTAGCAGTATCAGTAGCATGTATTATGCTTCATCCAACTTGGGGAGCCTTAGTAATTAAAGGAGAAGCAGTTAATTTCTTTGGAGTAATACCATTTACCCTTGCTGCATATACCTCAAGTGTAATACCAATTATATTAGTTATACTTGTGCAGTCATATGTAGAAAAATGGCTTGAAAAGTATATTCCTGAATCTGTAAAATTAGTATTTGTGCCAATGTTGACTTTCATAATTATGGGAACATTAGCATTGTCAGTTCTTGGACCTATTGGAAGTGTTATTGGAAGATATTTAGCATTTTTCTTTACATTTTTAAGTACAAATGCAAGCTGGGCACCTGCACTTATAATTGGTGCTTTCTTACCTATCATGGTTATGTTTGGATTACATAATGGCATTGCACCATTAGGTGTTATGCAGATGTCAAATTTAGGATATGACAGTATTTTTGGACCAGGAGCTCTTTGCTCTAATATTGCTCAAGGCACAGCTTCTTTTGTAGTAAGTTTAAGAACAAAAGATGCAAAAACAAAGCAGCTTGCTACATCAGCTGGAATTACTGGCTTGATGGGAATTACAGAGCCAGCCTTATATGGAGTAAACCTCCCTAAAAAATATCCGTTAATTGCATCAATGATAGGCGGTGGCTTTGGAGGGCTTTATGCAGGATTAACTCACACACATCGTTTTGCCACTGGATCTTCTGGATTACCAGCAGTATTACTTTATATTGGCGATAACACAATGCAATTTTTATATAATATCATTATTGCATTAGTTATTTCATGTATTGTAACAGCAGTATTAACATATATTTTAAGTCTTAAATATGAAAAAATAGATCAAATAATTGAAGAAGTGGTAGAAGCAACATCAGAATTGAAAACAGAAGTAAAAAATTCAAATATTACTAGCCCATTAAAAGGAAATATTATTGCATTAAGTGAAGTGAAAGATGAAGCTTTTGCATCAGAAGCAATGGGAAAAGGAATTGCAATTGAACCTAGTGAAGGAAAAGTTGTTTCTCCCTTTAATGGAAAAGTTGTTTCGCTATTTCCAACAAAACATGCAATAGGCTTATTATCAGATGATGGAGTTGAAATGCTTATACATGTAGGATTAGATACAGTTAATTTAAATGGAAAATATTTTGAAGCTCATGTAAAGCAAGATCAAAGAATTAGTAAAGGACAAACTTTAGTAACCTTCAATTTAGAAAAAATAAGAGAAGAAGGGTATATAACTCAAGTTCCAATAATAATTACTAATACTTATGAGTACTCAGATGTAGTAAGTAACTGTAGTGGAGATATTGACTATAATGATGAATTGTTAGTTTTAAAAGTATAAATATTTATTTAGGAGTGGATTTTAATGACATTAAGAGAAGATTTTCTGTGGGGGGGAGCAACCGCTGCAAACCAATGTGAAGGTGGATATTTAGAAGGAAATAAGGGATTATCTACAGTTGATGTTATTCCAGCAGGAAAAGATCGTGTGGATGTAATGAGAGGCAAAGTGAAAATGATGGAATGTGATGAAGAGCATTACTACCCAAGTCACGAAGCAATAGAGTTTTATCATCATTATAAAGAAGATATAGCATTATTTGCAGAAATGGGATTTAAGTGTTTTAGATTATCTATCGCATGGACACGAATTTTTCCTAATGGAGATGATATTGTACCAAATGAAGAAGGCTTGAAATTTTATGATGATGTCTTTGATGAATGTTTAAAATATGGCATAGAACCTTTAGTAACAATAACTCATTTTGATGTTCCAATGCATTTAGTGAAGACGATTGGGTCTTGGAGAAGCCGTAAAATGATAGACTATTATGAAAGATTATGTGAAACAATATTTGCTCGTTATAAAGATAAAGTAAAGTATTGGCTTACATTTAATGAAATTAATATGATATTACATCTTTCATTTGGAAGCTCAGGTTTAGTGTTTGAAGAAGGTGAAAATGAAGAAACTATTAAGTATCAAGCAGCACATCATCAATTAGTGGCAAGTGCAAAAGCAACTGAAATTGCTCATAGAATAAATCCAGAATTTAAGATAGGGTGTATGTTAGCAGGTGCCAATACTTATCCATATACCTGCGCACCCGAAGATGTATGGAAAGCAATGAATAGAGATAGGGAACACTACTTTTTTATTGATGTACAAGCTCGAGGGGAATATCCTAATTATGCAAAAAAGATGTTTGAAAAAATGAACATAAATTTAAAAATAGAAGATAGTGATAAGGAACTTTTAAAGAATAATACAGTTGATTTTGTTTCGTTTAGTTATTATGGTTCACGTTTAACAAGTGCTGATCCAGAAGTAAATACAAAGCAAACAGCAGCTAATCTTTTTCCAACATTAAGAAATCCATATTTAAAAGCAAGTGAATGGGGATGGCAAATTGATGCTCTTGGACTTAGAATAACATTGAATTCACTATATGATCGTTACCAAAAACCATTGTTTATTGTAGAAAATGGCTTAGGTGCTGTAGATGTTCCAGATGAAAATGGAAATATTGAAGATGATTACCGAATTGAATATTTAAGAGAGCATATAAAGGCAATGAAGGATGCTGTTTCAGAAGACGGAGTTGAACTAATGGGATATACGCCTTGGGGATGTATAGATTTAGTAAGTTCATCTACTGGAGAAATGAAAAAACGTTATGGCTTCATATATGTAGACAAGGATGATGAAGGTAGAGGTACATTAAAACGCAGTAAGAAAAAGAGCTTTTATTGGTATAAAAAAGTTATCGAAACTAACGGACAATATATATAGGAATGATATTTGGGGTAAATTACCAATATATTTATAATTTTAAAGAGGAGACAGCAGTAAACCTTAAAAAGGTTTATTGCTGTTTCTCTTTTATGTAAAAGTATTTTTGTTATTTTTTTTCAGTATCTTGATTTAAGAATTTCATAGCCA
>Ga0302165_10000924_pt1 | contig 10347 bp, 9 predicted proteins | sample I_Fen_E3_2_FD_193499 | JGI IMG/M metagenome (GOLD analysis project Ga0302165, IMG submission 193499) | Peat permafrost microbial communities from Stordalen Mire near Abisko, Sweden - I_Fen_E3_2 | ecosystem: Environmental > Terrestrial > Soil > Wetlands > Permafrost | place: Sweden: Abisko... | reverse complement strand
TTATATGGAAGGTGCTAAAATATAGAGAAACTAGTTTATTATGAAAGGAATAAAAAATGGTAAAAAAAGCAACAGAAAAAGATTTAATAGATATTTTGGAGATTTACAACGATGCTATATTGAACACAACAGCAATTTATGATTATAAGTCTCATACTCTTGAAGATAGAATACAATGGTATGAAAAAAGGAAGCAAGATGGATATCCATTATTAGTATTTGAAGAAAATGATAAGGTTGTTGCATTTGCTACATTTGGACCATTTAGAGCTTATCCAGCTTTTAAATATACAATAGAACATTCCATATATGTTCATAAGGATTATAGGAACTTGGGAATAGGTAAGATTTTATTAAAAGAACTAATAGACATTGCAAATGTAGATGAATATGCAACTATGGTAGCATGTATTGATAGTTTAAATGAAAATAGTATTAAAATTCATGAAAAATTTGGATTTAAGTATTCTGGTACAGTAACAAAAGCAGGTTTTAAATTTGGTAAATGGCTAGACCTAGTTTTTTATCAGTTGGATCTAACAGGACCTAGAATTCCTTTAGAAGGATAAGTAACTAAAAGAAGAGATTCACGAAATTAATGACATCATTTTTAATCATAAGTGTATTTGTTGGTATTATAGGTGGTATTGGAATAACTAATATGGGGAAATTAAATCAAAATTCATCAGAGATGTATAACTCTTATTTATTAGGTAAGTTGATAGAAACACAACTTACGTATATAAAAATCATAGAATAGAAAGGAATGGTGTTGATATGTTTCAAATTTTGGATTTAATTAATGAATTAAAAGATGAAAAAAGAATTTTTATACAAACTCATAATTTTCCTGATCATGATGCAGTAGCATCAGCATATGGATTAAGTAAGCTTTTGTTAGAATTTGGGATAAACAGTCATATCATATATATGGGAGAAATCCAACGGGATTCACTCATTAAAATGATAGAAAGTCTTAACATAAACATCAGTAAATATGAAGAATTTGATATAAGAGATGAAGAAAAAATAATTGTAGTAGATGGTTGTAAGGGAAATAGCAATGTTGAGGACTTGAATGGAGATGAAATATTAGTAATAGACCATCATGATGTAAATGAACCAGAAAACATTAGATATGTTGATATAAGAAGTAGCTACGGAGCATGTTCAACCATCATTTATACATACTATAAACAACTTGGAAAGGATATACCAAAGGACGTAGCTACTGCACTTATTATAGGACTAAATATAGATACAGCTCAATTTACAAGAGGTGTGTCGGAGGAAGATGTTAACGCTTTTCATTCTTTATATATAGAATCCAATATTCCCTTAGTTAATTCAATACTTAGAAACAATATTAAAACCAAGGATTTAAATTTCTATAAGTTTTTGATTAATAACATAAAAATTGATTCAGCGGTTGCATTTTGCTATTTCCAGGATGGCTGCAATCAAAACTTGCTTGGAATTCTTGGTGATTTTGTATTGTCACTTGAGGAAATTGATTTCGTAATTCTATGTGCTAAAAATAATGGAGTAATAAATTTTTCCATAAGGAGCGAGAAAAGTGAGTTAAATGCAGCTACTATTATTCAAGATGTATTAAAGGAAATTGGATTTGGAGGCGGACATATGGACATGGCTGGTGGGGTAATAAAAGATATCACAAAATTTAATGAAGAAAAAATCTATAATATTTTCATTGATAGAATAAAAAAGATTTTATCAGTTGGATCTAACAGGACCTAAAATGCCATTAGAAGGATAAGTAACTAAAAAAAGAGATTCATGTTGGATTTATTTATAAAAAGATATTATATCTTGTAGAATGTAGTATCTTTTTTCTTTTTCCTAAAAATCCAATTAATATGAAAAACTTGTGGTATTTTAATAGAGGAGATGATCAAATTAAGTTAGCATTAGATGTATTCTGAAAATATATCCCTGTAAACAATTCCACTAAAGTTGTTAAAGTACCGACAATTAAAACCTGTTGCAGCAACAATTTTGTTTTTGCTTGATATAGCAAGTGGTTTCTGATAAATTATTTATATAAGCGTTTAAAAATTCTTATGATGTTGGATATTTAGTTTTTGCATTTCAAGATATGATTTGTTAAAGATATCAGATTATATGGAATTAATAACTTTTATATGAAAGTTATTTCGTAACAATCTTTAGTATCAAGGAAACTAATAGTGTTCAGTAGCTTTTATCAAAAGCTCAATAATTATAATATATTATTAATAAAGCTTATTAGCTAGGGATAAATTATTATACGAGAAAGGTGATTTTATGAAACAGTTAAATTACATTAAGGATAAAAACTACTATAAAACCTTATTTAACAATATGGGGGAAGCATTAATTCATGGTAGGATTATTTTTGATAAAAATAAAAATATTGTTGATTTCATTTTTATAGATGCAAATAAAACTTTTGAAGGTATACTTGGTACAACATTTATAAAAGAAATATATATAAATATGTTATATGTATTAAGTGAAATTTCAGTAAGTGGACAATCTAAAAGTTTTGAATATTACAATAATGAGCTTAATATGCATTATAAAATTGATGTTTTTATGGGAATTAAAGATGAATTTTATGCATTGTTTGTAAATATAAAAGATTTGGTGAAGGGTGGAGAATATGAAAAAATATACAGAACTTTAATGAATGATTGTGTTGATGCAATAATATTCTTTGATAAAAATAAAACTGTTATAGAAGTAAATAAAGCAGCAGAGAAGTTATATAGATATAAAAGGTTTGAATTTATTGGAATGAATTCTTATGATTTACTAGCTGAAGAAGAAGTAAAAAACATTGAAATGTATTTTAGTAAAGTAATGAATGAATCTATGAGTTTTGAGGCTATCCATAAAAAAAAGGATGGGAGTAAATTTCAAGTAGAAGTTAGTTCTAATAGTGCTTTGTTAACTGAGCAAAATATAGTAATGGCTATAATAAGAGATATATCTGAGAGAAAATTAATGCAGGATAACTTGGAGTATATGGCTAATTATGATTTTTTAACCAATATATACAACAGAGCAGCACTCTTAGTTAAGTTTTCTTCTATGATTAAATGGACAAAGGGAAATAATAATAAATTAGCAGTGATGTTTTTCGACGTTGATAAATTTAAGCATATAAATGATACATATGGTCATGCAACTGGTGACCTAGTTTTAATGGAAGTTGCAGCTAGAATTAATTCTATAATAACAAAAGAAGACATTTTAGGAAGAATGGGAGGAGATGAGTTTGTTGTTGTAAAATCATGTGTGAAAAGCAATGAAGATGTGGTAGATTTTATAAATGGGGTATTTAATGCTTTTAGTGAACCAATAAAAATAGACGATAACATAATTATGATTAACACTAGTATAGGAGTTGCAATATTTCCAGATGATGCGCAGGATAGATACTCATTAATAAATTTTTCAGATAATGCTATGTATGAAGCAAAAAAGATTACTGGAAATAGTTACAAAATGTATAATGATATAAAAGACAAAAATTAAATTACATCTACTGTTTATATTGTATTGCCAAGTCAATAATTAAATAAATTAATTCATTAATTTGAGTGTTGTTTGGCTAACAATGGATTAAGTTTATTTTTATAATTCCCATTTTGCCAAATTTCATTAGATTTATTGGAGTTATATAAGGGGCTGCTACAAAACTAACTAAGTTAGTTTTGTAGCAGCTCATTTTTTGCAGCGGTCTTTGATTTAAATGGATTAAATTTTCTAGCTAATATAGGATGGTTTTAAAAAACAAATATACGAGACATATTAATGTTTATTCGCAAAGAAGACATACCATACAACAATTATTGTTGAACAAAGTGTAGTTATGTTATACTATACAGAAGGTGATGAAATCGTTAGCGCTCAGTCATTCCTAGGCGCGGAAAAATGAAAAATGGGGGAGATATAAATGATAACACTTTTTGCTGTTTCAGATTCTGTAGGGGAAACTGCAGAAACGCTTGCAAAAGCTGTTGCAATACATTTTAAGAATGATGTGGATATAAAAACAATACCATTTGTGAGATGTTTAAAGGATGTTGAGAATTCAGTTCAGATCTTTGAAGCATCAATGCCATGTATTGTTGTTTCAACAATAGTTTCATTAGATATTATGGAAAGTCTTACTAAAAGGTGTTATGAAAAAAATATTACACTTATTAATTTGCTTGAGCCAATAATGAAATCTGTAGAATCTATGATGAATGTGCAGCAAGATTATAAGCCAGGAGCATTGAGGGTATTGGATAGTATTTATTTTAAGAGAATTGAGGCAATGGAATTTGCCATAAAGTATGATGACGCACAGGACTATAACGGCATTGAAAAAGCAGATGTGATAATTGTGGGATTATCTAGAACATCAAAAACCCCACTATGTATGTATCTGGCAAACAAAGGAATTAAAGCAATGAATATACCATTAGTTCCTGAGGTTGAAATTCCAAAAGAACTATTTAATATATCACAAAAAAGGATATTTGGATTAACAGTTGATCCGCTGCGATTAATTGATATTCGAAAGAAAAGGTTAGATGGGTATACGGCAATTTATAATAATATACAATATTACAATGATGCTAGAATACTCGAAGAATTGGAGTTTTCAGATAAAATAATGAGAAAGCTCAAGTGTAGAGTTATTGATGTAAGCAAAATTGCCATTGAAGAAACAGCACTTATTATTATGAATGCTCTAGGATATAAAAATGATTAAATGTACTGAAAATTCTCAACTATAGCTAATAACTCAACTTTCCCATTAATTAATGATGCGAAAGTTGAGTTATTATTATGTAGTATAAATAGTTTAATATATATATAATTATAAAATCTAATTAATAAATGTAATAAGGAAGTGATTCAAAGAATGGATTATAGAAAGAGAAATATATTAATAGCATTAATGGTAGCAATGTTTTTAGGAGCAGTTGAAGGAACAGTTGTGACTACAGCCATTCCAACAATAGTAAAGGATTTGCAGGGATTTGAAATTATTAGTTTAGTTTTTTCAGTATATTTATTAACATCTGCAATTTCTACACCTATATATGGTAAATTATCAGATTTATATGGAAGAAAAAATATACTTACAATCGGAATAATAATATTTTTAGTTGGAAGCTGTTTGTGTGGAGTATCACAGACTATGTATATGTTGATTGGAGCCCGTGCAATTCAAGGAGTGGGTGCAGGTGCAATATTTACAGTTACATATACAATTGTTGGAGATGTATTTACTCTTGAGGAAAGACCTAAAGTTCAAGGGATTATAGGTACAGTATGGGGGATTGCAAGTCTTGCAGGTCCATTCTTAGGAGGAATATTAATTGATATGCTGTCTTGGCATTGGATATTTTTTATAAATCTTCCTTTTGGAATATTATCAGTTATACTTCTTCAAAGAAATTTAGATGAAACCTTTGAGAAGAAAAAACATAAAATAGATTTTGCAGGGATTATTACCTTATCAGCAGCCATGATCATATTTTTAAATATTTTTTTATCAGCTGAAAGCATAAGTTTTAATCGTAATATATTTATTTTAATATCAGTGGTGATAACTATTATATTGTTATTATCATTCTATAAAATAGAAAGAAAAGCAAAAGAGCCAATTATTCCTTTTGACATATTTACAAAGACAAGTACAATTATAAATTTAGTAAGTTTTTTAGCCTCGGCTGTATTGATAGGTGCAGATGTTTATTTGACAATATATATGCAAAATGTACTAGGTTTTAATGCCAAAATATCAGGATTAGCTCTGGCTCCGATGTCAGCTTCTTGGCTTATAGCTTCAATAATATTAGGCAAATGCATAGGAAAGTATGGAGAAAAAGCAGTAATTCTGATATCTAATGTTATTTTACTTATTAGTACAATATTATTACCTACATTAGGCATAAATTCTTCACTATTATTAGTATTAATATATGTTTTCATAATGGGCTTTGGATTTGGTGGAGCTTTTACTACGTTAACTATAATTGTTCAAGAGTCCGTAGAATATAACAAAAGAGGTGCTGCGATGGCTACTAATTCATTGCTTAGGACATTGGGGCAAACAATAGGTGTAAGTGTATTTGGAAGTATATTTAACTTATATATAATTAAATACTTTATTAAGTTAGGCATAAACGGAGTAGACCCAAGTAATTTATATAAAGCTTCTACATATAATGCTGCTGTCACCAGTGAACAGATAAAGCTTTCTTTAAATAGTTCTTTGCATGTTCTGTTTATAATATTTATAAGTATATCTATTCTATCCTTAGTTTTATCAGTAGTAATGCCTAAAATAGCAAGTAATCCTAAGGCAACAGAGCGTAAGATTTAGAACAATAACAACATAACACTAGCAATTGATCTGTTATGCCAAGAATTGGGATAAGGCACTAGAAAGAAAATAACAAGTCAAAGATGCGACGTATATTTTGTCTTAAGACTAGGTGCCCATTGAGGGTATAAGTTCAACTAAATTCAGGTGGAATGTAAAATTCCACCTGAAAAGTTTCACTTTATGTCAGACAAGGAAGTAATGTTAGCTCATAGTGGGCTATTAGGAGCGTATTTATTAGAAAAGCTTACTAATAATAACTTTTAGTAAGCTTTTGCAATTGCAATTATTCAATTTTTCTTACAGATGAAGATTCAACAAATACAAATTTATCTGGTCTATGACGAGATTCAGTATATTCGAATAGTTTACCTGAATCAGTATAAGCATATGTTCTTACTACAGCAACACAGTCATATGTTCCTAAGTCTAAATATCTTTTATCTAATTCAGATGCATGTTCGACCACAATAATTTTCTTTGAAGCAAGAATTTTTGTATGTAGTTCCTTTTCAATATACTCATATACAGAATTTTGTGCTATTTCTATGGTTAAATCTTTTACAACATCAGCACTAAAATAATTTATATCAAGGATTATAGGCTCATTATCAAAAAATCTTATTCTATGAAGATGATACACTTCAGTATTTAATTTTAAAGCAGTTTTTCTTGATAAAGATTCATCTATAGCTATTTTTGAAAAATTCACGACACTAGTGGTGAATTTCTTTTTTAGGTGCAATTCCTGTAAGCCTAATAAATTGCCAATAGGAAGTTCCATTGATTCTCGACTTTCTAATATAATAACACCCTTACCTTTAACGCTTTTAACATAACCATCTTTACTTAATTCATTAATAGCTCTTCTAACAGTATTTCTACTACATTTAAATTTATCTACTAACTCCATTTCTGTAGGAAGCATCATGGAAACATCATAACTGCCATTATCTATATTGTTTTTTAATGTGTGATATATATCTATAAATTTTATGTTGGGCAAAAGAAACACTCCCTTAATTATCATTAATGAATATATTATACTTTATTTTTTATGTCTATTCCACAAATTTGTATTTTATCTCCTTATTTGGGTATACCTTTAGTGTGGGAGATGTTAAAGAAGGTATTAAGTATAATTAAAATTAGAAAATTAAATATTATATGAACAAATATTTCGATTTTTATAAATGTGTTTAAACATATTTGTGAGCGGTAATGTATTGATTAAATGCGAGGTTTAAAGGAATGAGTGATGTTTAATGAAATTTGTTTAAACAAATATTGATAAAAGTATTGACTATATGTTCAAAATAAATTAAGATAAGAATGTAAACATTTAAATGTGAAATTCGATATAAGAAACGTAGTTTAAAAATACTAATAAATTTAGTAAGTAAAACAGATCTGTATCATAATTTAGGAAATTATTTATAAAGAATAAAATGAATTTTAGGAGGTTTTATTAATGGGAAAATTTGAAAATGATTCTAAAGAACTATTAAAGTTAGTTGGTGGAAAAGAAAACATATCAGCTATTACACATTGTGTTACTAGAATGAGATTTGTATTGAATGATCTAAGCAAAGCAGACAAAGATGGAATTGAAAAATTGAAAAGTGTTAAAGGTACATTTACTCAAGCAGGACAATTCCAAGTTATTATAGGAAATGAGGTATCAGATTTCTATAATGATTTTATAGCAATTTCAGGTATAGACGGTGTAAGTAAAGACGCTGTAAAAGATGTTGCAAAAAATAATATGACTTTTATGCAAAAACTTATGGCTAATATAGCAGAAATATTTTCACCACTTATTCCAGCCATTATTGTTGGAGGTTTAATATTAGGATTTAGAAATATTATTGGAGATATGAAATTATTAGAAGGTGGAACGAAATCCTTAGTTGAAGTATCTCAATTCTGGGCTGGAACAAATAGTTTCCTATGGCTAATTGGAGAAGCAATATTCCATTTCTTACCTGTTGGAATAACATGGTCAATAACAAAGAAAATGGGGACAACCCAAATTCTTGGTATAGTACTAGGTATTACATTAGTTTCACCACAACTTTTAAATGCTTATGCAGTAGCAGGCACAGCAGCTGACAAAATTCCTTTCTGGGATTTTGGATTTGCACAAGTAAGAATGATAGGATATCAAGCTCAAGTTATACCAGCAATAATGGCAGGTTTCGTATTAGTATTCCTTGAAAGAGGTGTTAGAAAAATAAGTCCAGCATCAGTATCAATGATATTAGTGCCATTCCTTTCATTAGTACCAGCTGTTCTAATAGCACACATTGTAATAGGACCGATAGGTTGGGCAATCGGTTCAGTTATTTCAAAAGCAGTATATGCTGGATTAACATCTTCATTTGGAATGATTTTTGCAGCAGTTTTTGGATTCTTATATGCACCACTTGTTATTACAGGACTTCACCACATGACAAATGCAATAGATCTTCAATTAATGGCACAATTTGGAGGAACATCACTTTGGCCAATGATAGCTTTATCTAACATTGCACAAGGTTCAGCAGTTTTAGCAATGATATATTTACAAAGAAAAAATGAAGAAGCTCAAGAAGTTAATATCCCAGCATGTATTTCAGCTTATCTTGGAGTAACTGAACCAGCAATGTTCGGTGTTAATTTAAAACATGGGTTCCCATTTTTCTGTGGAATGGCAGGATCAGCAATAGCAGCAATAATTTCTGTTGGTAGTGGAGTAATGGCAAATTCAATTGGTGTGGGAGGTATTCCAGGTATATTATCAATTAAACCGGCATTTATGGTAATATTTTCAATATGTATGGTTGTGGCTATAGTTATACCATTTGTTCTTACTGTAATTGTAGGAAAAAGAAAATCAATTAAATAGGGGAAATGAAAGGATAGAATACAATGAAGGATTTTAAGAAAAGTACTGTTTATCAAATATATCCTAAATCATTTTATGATACAAATGGTGATGGATTTGGAGATTTAAACGGAGTAATAGAAAAATTAGATTATTTAAAAACTTTAGGTATAGATTATATATGGCTTACTCCTTTTTATCCTTCACCTCAAGTAGATAATGGATATGATATTGCTGATTATTATAATATAGATCCAAGCTTTGGGACGTTAGAAGACTTTGAAAAACTAGTTGAAGAAGCTAAAGCAAGAAATATATATATAATGCTAGATATGGTTCTTAATCATACATCAACACAGCATAATTGGTTTAAAAGAGCATTAGAAGGTGAAGAAAAATATAAAGACTTTTATATCTTTAAAGAAGCAGTAAATAATGAATCACCTACAAATTGGGAATCTAAATTTGGCGGTAATGCGTGGGAATATGTAGAAAAGTTTGATGAATATTATCTACATCTTTTTGATAGAACTCAAGCTGATTTAAATTGGGACAATGAAGAAGTAAGAAAAGAAATTTATGCCATAGTTAACTATTGGATAGAAAAGGGAGTTAAGGGATTAAGATTTGATGTTATAAATTTAATATCAAAGCCAGAAAATTTTGAAAATGACTTAGATGGTGATGGAAGAAAATTTTATACAGATGGTCCAAGTATACATGAATATCTTAGAGAACTTAACGAAAACACCTATGGAAAACATGATGATATTATAACAGTTGGGGAAATGTCATCAACTTCCCTTGAAAATTGTATAAGATATTCTAATCCAAACCAAAAAGAATTATCAATGGTATTTAATTTCCATCATTTAAAAGTAGATTACAAAAAGCAAAATAAGTGGGAAATACAAGAATGTGACTTTGAAAATCTAAAAAAAATATTAAATGATTGGCAATTAGGAATGCAAGACGGAAATGGATGGAATGCTGTTTTTTGGTGCAATCATGATCAACCACGTATAGTTTCTAGATTTGGAAATGATAAAGAATATCATAAAGAGTCTGCTAAAATGTTAGCAACAATGAT
>Ga0302165_10000918_pt1 | contig 10359 bp, 8 predicted proteins | sample I_Fen_E3_2_FD_193499 | JGI IMG/M metagenome (GOLD analysis project Ga0302165, IMG submission 193499) | Peat permafrost microbial communities from Stordalen Mire near Abisko, Sweden - I_Fen_E3_2 | ecosystem: Environmental > Terrestrial > Soil > Wetlands > Permafrost | place: Sweden: Abisko... | reverse complement strand
GAAGTCGCTATCTCTCCACTCTTTCTTAACTTTTACCCATAAATTAAGGTTAATCTGATGTCCAAGCATTTTCTCTATTTCATAACGGGCGTTTGTACCTATTTTTTTAAGCATTGCACCATTTTTTCCTATGACAATTCCTTTATGCGAATCTCTTTCGCAAATAATTGTTGCCTCAATATCAGTCATCTTTCCATTTGCTCTATCTTTCATACTCTCAATTACAACAGCAATTCCATGAGGGATTTCTTCGTCAAGTACTTGAAGTGCTTTTTCTCTAATCAGTTCAGCTACAATTTGTCTCATTGGCTGATCTGTAATTGTATCCTCGTCATAAAACATCGGTCCATAAGGAAGATATTTGAAAACAAGATCAACTAGTAAGTCAACATTATCGCCCTTTTCTGCAGAGATTGGAACGATTTCCACAAAATCCACAACACTCTTATATTTCTCAATGACAGGTAATAAATCTTCTCTTTTAACCGTATCAATTTTGTTGATTACAAGTATTACTGGTGACTTTGTTCTGACAAGTTTTTCAATAATATGCTTCTCACCTGCTCCAATAAATGTAGCTGGCTCAACTAGCCAAAGTACAACATCAACTTCGTTGATTGTTTTCTCAGCAGCATTTACCATATAATCGCCAAGCTTATTTTTAGCCTTATGAATACCAGGTGTATCCACAAATATAATTTGACCTCTTTCATCCGTCAAAACAGTCTGAATTCTATTACGAGTAGTCTGTGGCTTATTAGAAGTAATTGCAATCTTTTGTCCGATGATTCTATTCATAAGTGTTGATTTTCCAACATTGGGTCTACCAATCAAGGTAGCAAATCCTGTTTTATTCTGCTTATCCCCACTTCCCTGAGAAATCCCACTACTTTTTAACATATCACTCAAATCCATTCACACACCATATCCTTATCATTTTGTTTTTATTTTTTCTCTTGTTTATTTATAGTTGTTTTTATAGTTAGCTATTTTTTATATTACTTCTTCTCGTATCTGTATCTTTTGCTTCTTGCCTTCATGCCTTCTTGTCTTCTTGTCTTCTTGTCTTCTTGTCTTCTTGTCTTCTTGTCTTCTTGCTTTCTTGCTTTCTTGCTTTCTTGCCTTCTTGCTTTCTTGCTTTCTTGCTTTCTTGCTTTCTTGCTTTCTTGCTTTCTTGCCTTCTTGCTTTCTTGCTTTCTTGCTTTCTTGCTTTCTTGCCTTCTTGCTTTCTTGCTTTCTTGCTTTCTTGCTTTCTTGCTTTCTTGCCTTCTTGCTTCTTACTTCTTGCTTCTTGCTTTGCTCTTGCCCTTCACCGCCCGGCAAATCATTATGCATTTTGCCGTAATCCGGCTGAAAGCAGTGCTAATGTTTTGTCAAGACTCAGATGAAAAATGAGCGCAAGCGAGTCTTTTCATCATCTCTGAGGCTTGTAAAAAACATACTGCTTGAAGGAAAGGTAGGCACAATGCATAATGATTTGCCCCTCTAAAAGAGGTTTTGCACTGCATCAAACATCTTTTTCTCATCATTAATCTGCTTCGCATTACCAACTACGCAGAAATAATTTTGTTTAATGACACTTTCAACCAAATCTGCTAATTTGCGAATATCTTCTTGTTTCGCATTAATAACTTCATCACGTTCTTTTTGCATATCCTCATAAGAAACATTTGAAATATATGCTCCAAATGAACGCATGCCTTTTGCAGCCGGATTCATAGGCGTATCCATCTCACCAATTGTCCCAATAATATATTTTACCATATCACGGTCACTGACAGTGAATTTTCTGATATAATTCGGAGCTTCTTCATATATTTTGTTCGTCTTTACAAGATTAGGGTCGCGGTATGATGCAAAATAACTATCTCCATTATGATTGAAACCGCTCATACAACCGTAAGCGCCACCTTTAACGCGTACATTTATCCAAAGATAATCATATGAAAAGATGACCTTTAAAACCTTTAATGCACCAGAATATTGAAAGCCTTCACTCACATAGTTACCACATCTTGCAACATATTGAACTTGTGAAGATGAAGTATATGCGGTGTTTACATGCACTTGTTTGTATTTTCTAACAGCAATCTCAAGTTTGTCTTTTTCAATTTGTGCGACAAATTGTGCCATCGGTTTCGCTAATTTTTCAAAGCCTTCATCGTTAGCCGTATAACTTACAAGCATATTATCTGCTCTAAAAATAAATTTCACAAGTGATGATAACTTATTCGCAATATCTTCTTTTACATTCTCAAAATTAGATTCTAATTTTTCCATCAATTTATAGAATCTATAGCCACGCATCAAGTTAGAATAATATCCTGTTTCTGAAAACTGTGCTGTAGCTTCAAGCATCGCAACGGAATGTCCAGCATTTGTCATAGAACTTTCCATTCTTGATTTCACTGTAGACACGATTTCTTTTAGACGTTTATATTCTGTAAATTTAGATTTAAATAAAATTTCATTCATTATATTAAATGCGAAATCTACCTTTTCATATAATGTTTTTGCTCTAACTTCATACTTAATTGAATATTTACTAAGATCCTTACTATCTGTATATATAGATGCACTTGTTGAAACTCCACCACTATTGATATTAATCTCATTTGCCAATTGTGCATAAGAATAATTTGTAGTATCAATGAATCCTAGTACTGAACTCAATAATCCAATATATGGTATGAGATCTTCTGGCACATTCTTACAATCGAATGAAACCAACGTATATGCTATTTTATTTGTAAACATATTATGATGTATCACATCAATATCTGCGATTTGTTTTTTATCAATAAAAAGTGGTACTACTTCTTTCTTAATATCATTAATCGCAAGCATAGGAATTGTTTCAAGCTCTTCCTGGCTGGAAGATTCATCTTGATATATTTCCAGATCTTTTGTATCTTTAATAATTGTCGCTATTTTTTCATCTAGAAGAATTGCTTTGTATTTTTGCAATTCTTCTTCAACAGCGGCTTCCATTTCCTCAGTAAGGTTCTTCTTCGGTATTAAAACAATTAAAGACGCATGATTATTGCCAAGTAATTGTTCTTGGATAATACTTTCAAATAAACCATGTTTTGCTTCTTCTTTGATCGTTTCAAAGGTTTTACCAGCTTCTATATGAATAAATGGTTTTAACTCATCATATAACCAGCTATCCATCATCTGAAGTCCATACATAAGTCCCTTTGGATATGATCCAAAATCAGCCTCACGATACTTAAATTCATAATAATTTATTCCCGCTAATATAGCTCTCTCTTCTATCCCATTTGTCGCGATATCCAACAAAACTTCCTTAATTGTATCAATAAATTCCTGCTGTTGAGATTCATTTGCATTCTTAGCAATAATAGAATAAACAGGCTGATAGATTGAGCTTTCATATGAACTGTAAATATCCGTTCCAATCCCTTTATCAATCAATGCTTGCTTTAACTTAGCCCCTGGTGCCATAACTAATGCATAATCAAGAATCTGCATTGCAAGATATAACTTCGGATCCAAAGTCGTACCAACCACAACATTATAAGAAAGATAAGAGTTATTATCTAATGATTCGTCTTCAGTAATTGCATATTCTTCAACCATAGTTACCATCTTGTTAAATGGCTTTTGTAGTCCGATTTTTGTATTCATATCTATTCTATCGAATTCTTTTAAATACTCTTCATCCAAGTAATCAAGGCGTTCTTGTATATCTATATTTCCATAGAGATAAATGTAACTGTTTTCAGGATGATAATAGTTCTTGTGGTAATTCAAAAACTCTTCATAGGTTAGCTGTGGAATCTTCTTAGGATCTCCACCGGACTCTTTACTGTAGCAAGTATCCGGAAACAATGAAATAAATGTATAATTTGATAGCACCTCATCTGGTGAAGAATACGCGCCTTTCATTTCATTATATACAACACCATTATATTCAAGCAATGAATCTGCATCCTCTAATTCATAATGCCATCCCTCCTGCTTAAATATTTGTGGTTTCGAATATATATTAGGATAAAAAACTGCATCCATGTAAACATCCATAATGTTTTTAAAATCAACATCATTACAGCTAGCTACAGGGTAGACAGTCTTATCAGGATAAGTCATTGCATTTAAAAATGTATTCAGTGAACCCTTACATAGTTCAACAAATGGATCTTTTACGGGGTATTTTCTTGATCCACAAAGAACTGAATGTTCTATAATATGCTGTAATCCGGTATCATTATAAGGTGGGGTCTTGAAACCGATTGAAAACACTTTGTTTTCGTCATCATTTGATAATATAGCGATTCTTGCACCACTCTTTTTATGTTTCAAAAGTAATCCAGTTGAATTCAAGTCATCTAACTTTCTCTCTTCAAGTAACTCATATTTGTCTAATCTCAAACTCATTTATTATCTCTCTTTCTTTATGAATATTTTAGGATTGATTCTACTCTGGGATGGGTAGAATGGAAATTGGCTCTGGGCGCAGAGATAGAAGCGGCTCTGGGCGCGGAGATAGAAACACTCGGGCGCGGAGCTAGGAACACTCGGGCGCGGAGCTAGGAACACTCGGGCGCGGAGCTAGGAACACTCGGGCGCGGAGCTAGGAACACTCGGGCGCGGAGCTAGAAGCGGCTCTAGCGCGGAAATAGAAACACTCGGGCGCAGAGCCTCAAAAACTTCGTTTTTGAGGTCGCGTTGCTTCCTCACAAAGAATTAATTAAGAAACCAATTAAATGCAAGCACTTAATTGGTTTCTTAATTAATTCTTCGCTCGCTCTGCTTATCTCGTATATAGTATGCACTAAAATGGGTGTAATATCAACTATAAGTGGTATTTATACATTCTTAGTTAAGATTTTAAAATTTAAATAGTAAGTAGGTATCTTTTGAAGTATAATATTATTATGGAAAATTTTGTAGTATTTACTCTGTAGAGATATTATGTATTCATTATGTATTCATTATGAATGCACTTAATATTATACTTTTCTCACCCAAACACAAAGGAGAAAACCACATGTCCCAAACGACAAAAAAAGCCTTTGCAGCTTCTCTTAAAAAATTACTCTCTCGTAAAACACTTGATAATATTACAGTAAAAGATATCGCGGAAGACTGCGAAGTGCAACGTCAAACCTTTTATTATCATTTCCAAGATATTTATGCCCTGATTGAGTGGATTTATTTAAATGAAGTTACAAAAGCAATTAATGACAAGAAAACATATGACACCTGGAATCAGGGTTTTAATCAACTTTTTCAATATATTCTAGAAAACAAATCCTTTGTAATTAACACTTATCGCTCCATTAAGCATGAAGATCTTGAAAGATATATCCATGAAGGTTCTTATGCACTGCTTTGGGGTGTTGTAGAAGAACAGTCTTTAGGGCTGCATGTAAATGAATGCGACAAGAAATTTATCACTCATTTTTACAAATATTCTTTTGCGGGGATTTTACTTGAATGGATACGTAACGGAATGAAAGAGGACCCACAAAAAATAATCAAAAATATTGATATCATGATTTGTGGTAACATAAAAAATGCCCTAATAAAGTTTAGCGAGTAGTTTTCATACAAACGTGGCTATATGTCAAAAGTTTTAACAATACTTGCTTCGTGTCAAAACTTTTGACTTCATATTTTTATTGTCTATGTCGTGATTTTATAATGATATGTATAATTTATATATTGGATAACAAATTTATTCAATATATTTAAATATAACATTATATATGAAGGAGGGTTATTATGTTCTTTTTTGAGGCACAGCCATTAAGTAACTGGCTTATGTGGCTAGTAGTATTTATTGCACTAATTGCAATAAATGAAATTGGAAGACGATATAAAATTGGAGGAATTATTCTTTTCATGGTATTACCAATCATTCTTACATTTTTTGTATGGCCACATACAACCAAAGGCACAAGTGTAAGTGACTGGTTCCATTTCGCCAAAGTATATTCATCTCTGGCAGGATGTATCGGTTTCTGGCTCCTTAGACATGTAAAAGGAGCAAGCAAGAAAAAGTGGGTTTTATGTTTTCCCGCATTGATTTTAGCGATTAATATCTGCGAAGCTGTAGCACGCGATTTTCAAATCGGAGGATTACATCTTAACAAAGAATTATTCGAAGGAATGGTAACTGTAAGTGGTTCTTGGAATTACATGAATGGTATTGCTGGTATCTTAAATATCATTACCATTACAGGATTCTTAGGAATCTGCGTTGGCAAATCAAAAAGTAAAGATATGTTATGGCCTGACATGTGCTGGTTCTGGATTATCGCATATGATCTTTGGAACTTTGCATATACTTACAACTGTATTCCTGATCACTCATGGTATGCAGGCGTTGCATTGCTTGTTGCCCCAACACTCGCAGCTTTCTTCATACAAAAAGGTGCATGGCTGCAGCATCGCGCGCAGACACTTGCAATCTGGTGTATGTTTGCACAGACATTCCCATGGTTCATCGATACATCACAATTTGCAGTTAAATCAACGCATAATACAACTGCACTCTTTGTCGCAAGCTTAGTAGCATTATTAGCTAACATTGCAGTATTTGTATATATGATTTACAAAGTTGCTAAAACAAAACGCAATCCATATACAAGTGAGCTCTACACAGACTTAAAATGTTACCAAGAAGTGAAAGAACTTGCGGAATAATACATAAATGTCCATAAAAAAAACAGGCAATACGAATGCCTGTTTTTTTGTGTTTAAAAAGCTTTTCCTTCACTTTTTATTTTATGTAATAGTAAACAGCAATAAACTGAAAATTCCCCCATGGATTTTCCATCAAACATTACTGTCGCCATTACAAATGCTAAACTTTTCCATGCCATTTTTAATAACTATACATATATTCCCTCTATTGGTGTCTTAGTTATTTATTCATTGGTCTCTTTGGCTGATATAAGAAAGCTGCGCAATATGGTGGCCATATTTTATCATTTACGCCAGCCTTTGCTGTTATAACTTTACCTACTGCCTTCAATAAATTACTCTTTACATATTCCTTCATCTTAGTTAACCTCCTGTTTTATTATTTTTGCGATACTCAGTAAAACCGCACACATTATAATTGCTAGTGATCCATATATAATGCATACTTTATTCATGTTTAACGCAATACCCGCTATAATACATAACAACTCGACAATTACAATGGCCCTTGCAGCTTTTTTACAATCTTGAACTTCTTCTGTATTTAAGCCCAAATTTGGATGATTTACATTTGCAATGTACATTATTATAACTGCTGAAATAATCAAAATCACATACATTACGTTCTCATGTGATAAGAAAAATGTTACCACAACTGTATTGATCAAAAAATATATCACTAATGTACTTAATAAACATTTTGAAAAAGAATTAAGATGATATCCACCTGTTCTTCCTCGCAAGCTGAAAAAAAATACCATAAAAAAGAGTGTTGGAATTGTGGCCTTCATGATTATTGATATAATAATTAGAATTGAATATGTAATAATTTTTTCTATCATTACTTCTAATATATATGCATAATAATCTCTGTTTTCTGATATTAATATTTTTTTCTTTACCATTGCATCTATCATACTATTAGCATTGCTATGTATCACTACCTTCCCTCCTTTCAGTTTTTTACTTAAGCTAATAATAATATATTATTTCAAGAATTCAATACTGAAAGCAGAAATCGGCGGTAAAAAGCAGAAATCGACGGTAGACTATAAAAGCCTTTACTAGTTCAACATAAAATAGACCCGATAAAAGAGCAGCTATTTTTCAACTGGCTAAATTATATGGTCTATTTTAACTTGATTAACTGTAATTTTCTCATGTAGTTCTAGGTATAATGATTCCAAAAAAGAAATATCTATCTTTGGATTGTAATGAATAAGAACCTTTGTACTTTTCAACGCTTTCTTTTATATTCTTTACGCCTAAACCATGTTCAACTTTATTTTTTTTCGTTGTTATTAATACATCGTCAATAATTTCAACGTCTTCATCCACTGTATTCTTAACTGAAATGATTGTCATAGTTTCTTCAATTACAAACTTCAGCCATATTGTTCGTTTTTCAACAGTTTTCTCACATGCCTCTATCGCATTATTTAAAAGATTAGAAAGAATTGTAACAATATCTTCATCCACAATAGCACACTCCGATAAATCATTAACCTTAATTACCATTACAATATCTTTCTCAAGTGCTTCTTTATATTTTGAATTAATAATCGCATTTATAATGACATTATTGGTATCAATCGCATTTCCTTGCTTTTTTAATCCGCCTGTTATTTTTGCCACATAATCGAGCGCATGCTCAACATCTTTATTTAGAAGCATGCCTTCAATGCAGCCAATTTGATTATTATATTCATGAATACGTTTTCTTTGTAATTCAAAGTTATCGGACATAAAACGATACATATTCGTTTGACTCTTCATTCTTTCCTTGAAAAGCTTATCACTTTGAATTAATTTTTCACGTGCAATAATATCTCTCAATAAATAGAACACCATCAAATTCATTACAACTAGTCCAAATGCGATTACTAATAAAGTATTAGAAGCAATTTCGCTCATTTCCTTATCAAAATTGATTAACATTGCACACAAGGCGAAAATTGACATAATCGGAAAATATATAAATCTTAACCATTGGCTATCCGAAATTAAATTTAAGCTATTATTTTTATTCCAATTTTTTTGGATAAGCATTATCACTCCAAATAGAATTGTTCTACATAAAAGCACGAAGATAGTTCCATAGAATGGATTTTCCAAAGAAGCTAAAGATTCCGGTGATAACAAATATTTAGTCATAATTATTGCTGAATAATCTATTCCTTGTAATATTCCAAAATATATAAATATCAAAAATAGCATTTTTATTATTTTACTTTTATAAATGAGAAGCATAGTTGAAGAAATAAATACTATAACTATCAATTCTTTTAATGCAATATTCCCGTAGAATTCAATGGAAATGATGACAATTACAAAAGTTAACAATATCAAAACAAATTGCTTTATATATTTATATTTTTTCTTTCTTTTTTCTAAAAATATCTCCAAGAATAATGTACAATATAATACCTCTAAAAAAATTATAAATATCCCCTGTATGATAGCCATTACTATAGATCTCCTTTGTACTCAATAAAAGCTTCTTTAATTTCTTTGTATTTTTGCTTTGGAATTGGTAAATCCTTACTTGTCGTTAATACTGCTTTATAATGATTTAATTCAACGATATATTTAATATTTGCTAAGAAGCTTTGATGCAATCTTAAAAATCCATATGGTTCAAGTAATATTTGAATATCATCTAATTTTTTATAGAGCACATATTTCTTAATCCCTTTTCCACTCATTTCAAATACCAATTTATGCAATTTACTTTCGATGAAAATTATATCATCAATAAGGATTTCCTTTTCTCCCTCAATGAAATCAAACTTCATTTTAATCTTATTTATTTCCATCTTTTCCAAGATAGTATCTAAGCATTCTGTAAATGCAGCTTCAAAATTTTGATTTTCCTTTAATATATATCTGATTGCATTCACCTTATATCCTTCAGGCGAAAAAGATAAAAATGCCGTGATGAATACGATAAATGCATTCGAATTAATCTTTCTTATCTGTTTGGCAGTTTCAATCCCATCCATATCCTTCATATTGACATCGAGAAATACAATATCATATTGTTTGTTTTCTAATCCACTCATGCACAGTTGCGTACCTGATTCAAAGATATCTAATTGATAACTCAATTGCATAACACCAAAATACTGAATAACCAATTCATTAATATAATCTCTATAATATTTTTCATCATCACATATCGCTACATTAAACATATGTATACTCCTAGTTTTTATCATATTTAGGTATCATAAAATCATCTATAAACTAAGAAATGAAAACCCTTATTATAATATATTTGATAGAACTTCTTTCTAAAGGCACATTTCACACCACAAAGAATTTTATCATATATTGAAATTTTTTTATATAGAATTGTGAAAATAATGGGAATTCTTGTCATAATATAGTGTTACTCGCCCCATTATTATTATATTTAGACAAACTGTCGTCTTTTTCAAGCCCCAATTTCAATACAAATTATCCACAACCAGCAAAAACTCCTATAGTTCCTCAATTGTCCGCCTTTTGCCGTTACAGACTTGCCATATCGTATACAGGCGGTTGACACATCTTTGTGTGTCAAACCGAATGCATACGACATGGCAAGCCTGTAGAGGCAATGCGCGAACAAGAGGAACTATAGGAGTTTTTGCGTCCGTATCCAAGTTCTATTTAAATATCCCTTTTTTCTTTTTCGTTTCT
>Ga0302165_10000917_pt1 | contig 10369 bp, 7 predicted proteins | sample I_Fen_E3_2_FD_193499 | JGI IMG/M metagenome (GOLD analysis project Ga0302165, IMG submission 193499) | Peat permafrost microbial communities from Stordalen Mire near Abisko, Sweden - I_Fen_E3_2 | ecosystem: Environmental > Terrestrial > Soil > Wetlands > Permafrost | place: Sweden: Abisko... | reverse complement strand
ACTATTTTGGGTGCTGGCATCCCATGTTTATATCAATAATGCAAATATCATCTCTATCATTAAAATGCTCCTCACAAACATTTGCCATTATGTCTGGTTCCCTACCAAAAATTTGCACTGCTACAGGTTTTTCTTCTTCTGCTATTCTAAGTAAAGATTGAGTATTCTCACTTCCATAATGTAATGCTTTAGCACTAACCATTTCAGTATAAACTAACCCACATCCCATTTCCTTACATAATCCTCTAAATGATATATCTGTCACGCCAGCCATAGGTGCTAAAAATATATTATTTTCGAAGGTTAAATTACCTATTTTCATTTAGAATGTACTCCTTACTTTACATATTTATACTATACATAAATTTTCTAATTTTTTAAATTTTCAGATTCCTTATTCTTTTCATATAATATTTTTAAGCCTTCTAATGTTAAATCAGAATCAACTTTATCTATGACATCAGTTTCTTTAGCAATTAAATTAGCTAATCCACCCGTTGCTACTACCAATGGCTCTTCCTTATACTTGGATGATTTCATCTCTTGCTTCATCTTCTTCACTATGTATTCAACTTGCCCAATATACCCAAATAAAATACCTGCTTGCATACTTGACACTGTATTTTTGCAAATCATACTTTTAGGCACTTCCAATTCTACTCTAGGAAGCTTAGCAGCTCTTTCAAATAAAGCATCTGCTGAAATTCTTATTCCTGGGCATATGCATCCTCCAAGGTAATCTCCATTTGCTCTGACTGCACAGAAAGTTGTTGCTGTACCAAAATCTATTATAATAACTGGTCGTTTATAAATCTCATACGCTGCAACAGCATTTACGATTCTATCAGCTCCAACCTCTCTTGGATTATCATATTTAATATTTATTCCTGTTTTTACTCCTGGTCCAACTATTATAGGTTCATGACAAAAACATTTTCTTAACATATTTTCTAAAGAATGCATTATATTAGGAACAACAGAAGAAACTATAACTCCAGTAATATCTTTAGTATTAATATTACTTCCGTTAAATAATTGCATGACTTGTATACCATACTCATCTGAGGTTTTATTCCCTTCACTTGAAATACGCCAACTAGCTATGTACTTTTCTCCATTATGTACTCCCAAAACAATATTGGTATTACCTGCATCAACAAGTAAAATCATAGAAAGCACCACCTTAATATAGTTAAATTAAAAGCAGCCCTGAGAGCTGCCTTAATGTTAGAAATTTACTTAAAAATAACAATATAATTTTAACAATTATAATTCATTTGTCAAGTGCTAAAATCTTATTTTCAACCAATATCACTCTTTAATTGTACTTTACTTTGGGGTAATAGCTTATATAATCAAGCTTTTAGAATAATCCTATTATTTCTCCACTTTTTAATACATCCATTCTATTTGCAGCCGGAACCTTTGGTAATCCTGGCATAGTCATTATATCACCTGTTTGAACAACTATAAATCCAGCTCCATTAGATACTCTAACTTCCTTAACAGTAATACCAAAACCTTCTGGTCTCCCCAAAAGACTAGGATTATCTGACAACGAGTATTGTGTTTTCGCCATACATATAGGTAATTTATCTAATCCAAACTTCTCCAACTCAATAATTTGTTTTTTAGCCGCTGGTGTATAATTTACTTTATCCGCTCCATAAATTTCTTTAGCTATAGCTAATACTTTTTCTTCAATAGTAAGTTTTTCATCATAAATTGGTGCAAAATTAGATTTTTTTTCTTCCAAAATCCCTAGCACAACATTTCCAAGTTCGATTCCGCCTTCTCCGCCTTTAGCCCATACATCTGATAGAGCTACATTAACACCAATCTTGTTACAGAAATCTTTTATAAATTGTACTTCCTCATCACTATCTGTAACAAATTTATTTATGGCAACCACAGGAGTTACCTTAAATTTCTTAATGTTTTCAATTTGTTTTTCTAAGTTAGCTATTCCCTTACTTAAAGCATCAACATTTGGAGTATTTAATTCAGTTTTATTTACTCCCCCGTGATGTTTTAATGCTCTTATTGTCGCTACAATCACAACACATTCAGGCTTTAAATCTCCATATCTACACTTGATATCAAAGAATTTTTCTGCTCCTAAATCTGCACCAAACCCTGCTTCAGTTACCACAATTTCGCCAAGCTTTAAAGCAAGTTTAGTTGCCATTATAGAATTACATCCATGGGCAATATTCGCAAATGGACCTCCATGTATTAATGCTGGAGTATTTTCTAAAGTTTGCACTAAATTAGGTTTAATTGCATCTTTCATTAATAAAGCCATAGCCCCCTGAACTTCTAACTCCTTAGCATATACAGGTTCTCCATCTAAATTGTATGCAACTACAATATCTCCCATTCTTTCTTTTAAATCTTCTAGATCACTTGCCAAACATAATATAGCCATTATCTCTGATGCAACAGTTATGTTAAAACCATCTTCTCTAACAAAACCATTAACTTTTCCGCCCATTCCAACAACAATATTTCTTAATGATCTGTCATTCATATCCATAACTCTTTTAAATACTATTCTTCTCGAATCAATCTTCAAATCATTTCCTTGATGGATATGATTATCCATTGTTGCTGATAATAAATTGTTAGCTGCTGTAATAGCATGCATATCGCCAGTAAAATGAAGATTAATATCTTCCATTGGAACTACTTGTGCATATCCACCACCTGCTGCTCCACCTTTTATTCCAAAAACAGGTCCTAATGATGGTTCTCTTAATGCTATCACTGCCTTCTTGCCTAATTTATTCAACGCTTGACCAAGTCCTACAGTGACAGTTGATTTCCCTTCTCCTGCTGGAGTGGGGTTTATAGCTGTTACTAAAACTAACTTTCCATCTTTGTTTTCTTTAAATTTTTCATATACATCTAAAGATATTTTACATTTATATTTCCCATAGTATTCAATATCATCTTCGCAAAGTCCTAATTTTTCGGCCACATTCCTTATTGGCTCCATTTTCGCTTCTTGTGCAATTTGAATATCACTTTTCATTTAAACTCTCCTCCTAATATTACCAAAAAAATCATTTCCTATATTTCTATTATATCATTTGAACTTATCCATTAAAAGTTTTTTCGAATATTTGATATTAATTGCATCAAAACATTCGTATTATGACCACAAAATGTGTATTATCTTATATTTTAATTACAATAATTATATAAATCTATTTTTTCAATATGAGGTGATATTCTTCACCCATTATTTCCCGCGCAATATTGTTCCTATACATTTCAAATAATATACTCAAAACTAAAAAGCTATTTCAGAATATATTTTATCCTAAAATAGCTTTTTAATTATTAATTATTCACAAAAATTTCTTCAAATTATTTTTCATCAAGCTTTTCTTTCTCAATCAAAGCCTGAGCAACAGCATGAAGCTTACTAGTATTGTCTTGTAATAATTTAGTTGCTTTGTCATAAGCTTCATCTATAAATCTCTTAATTTCCTTATCTATTTTAGATCCAATTTCTTCACTAAAATCTCTACTTTTACCCAAATCTCTTCCAAGAAATACTTCATCATGTCCTGCTGAATAAGATATTGTACCAATTTCATCACTCATGCCATAATCCATAACCATACTTTTAGCTATATGACTAGCTCTATCAATATCATTTTTGGCACCAGTACTTATATCTCCCATGATTAACTTTTCAGCTACTCTTCCGCCTAAAAGCCCTATCATTTCATCTTTTAATTTAGCTTTAGATGTATAAGATGTATCTTCTTTAGGAAGATGCATAGTGTATCCTCCAGCTCTCCCTCTTGGAATTACACTTATTTCATGTACCGGATCACAATTTGGAAGCAATCTCATAACAACTGCATGACCAGCCTCATGATAAGCCGTTAATTTTCTATCATGTTCAGTGATTACTCGGCTCTTCTTTTCAGGCCCCGCAATTACCTTTGTTATTGCTTCTTCCATTTCTAACATCGATATTTGTTTCTTATCTCTTCTAACTGCAAGTAACGCTGCTTCATTTGTTAAGTTTTCTAAATCTGCTCCAGAAAACCCTGGAGTTCTTTTAGCTAATATATCTAATTTAACATCAGGTTCAAGAGGTTTCTTTTTTGTATGAACCTTAAGAATTTCTTCTCTACCCTTTATGTCAGGTGCTCCAACCATTATTTGTCTATCAAATCTTCCTGGTCTTAACAACGCAGGGTCTAGTATATCCGGTCTATTTGTAGCTGCTATCATGACAATACCTTCATTTACACCAAAACCATCCATTTCAACAAGAAGTTGATTTAATGTTTGTTCTCTTTCATCATGTCCTCCGCCAAGTCCTGCACCTCTTTGTCTTCCAACTGCATCAATTTCATCTATAAATATTATACAAGGTGAATTCTTCTTAGCTTCTTCAAACAAGCTTCTAACTCTAGATGCACCAACACCAACAAACATTTCAACAAAATCCGAACCGGATATACTGAAAAATGGAACTCCTGCTTCTCCTGCTATTGCTTTTGCAAGCAAAGTTTTCCCTGTTCCTGGAGGTCCAACCAGTAATACTCCCTTAGGTATTCGTGCCCCCATTTGTATATATCTTGCTGGTAACTTCAAGAAATCAACTATTTCTTCAAGCTCTGCTTTTTCTTCATCCGCACCAGCAATATCTTCAAATGTAATTGTTTGACTTTCTGGCATCACCATTTTAGCTTTACTTTTACCAAAATTCATAACACCTCTTCCGCCACCTCCACCTTGTGATTGTTGCGTAAATATAAACAAAAATATAAATAGAAATACTGCCATAACTATAAATGGAAGTAATGTTGCAATCCAAGTTGCATTATTAGATGGTTTCTCAAAAACAACCTTAACTTCCGATTTAGGCTGACTCTCTAATAGCGAACTTACAAGTTCACTTGGTGCAATAGTCGTAAATGTTTTATTGTCAGTAGTTTTACCCTCTATTGTCATACTATCCGATTTAATTATAACACTCTCTATTTCATTTGCATTCCATTTTTGTATGAATGCGCTATATGCCATATCGCTAGAACCACTTCCAGTTTGCCATATAGTAACTGCTGCTAAAATTAGCATAACTGAACATACAATCCACACAGCTGCACTTGAATACTTTTTCATTCAAGTTCCCCCTCTCTCATCATATTTAAAATTTTACCATAGGAATATTTTTATTACAATAAAATTACAATCTCTATTTTTCATATATTTCTGATTTCAATATTCCTATAAACGGTAGATTTCTATATTTTTCAGCATAATCTATTCCATACCCAACTATGAATCCATCAGGCACCTCAAAACCAATATATTTAACCTCTAAATCAGAGGTCCTTCTTGCTTGCTTATTTAATAATGCAACAATTTCTATACTGCTTGCTTTTCTTGCTTTTAAATATTTAAGCAAATATGCTAACGTTACTCCAGTATCAACTATATCTTCAACTATTAAAATATCTTTACCTTCAATATTACTATCTAAATCTTTTAATATTCGCACAACCCCAGATGTTTCTGTTGAGTTTCCATAGCTAGATACTGCCATAAAATCAATTTCACAAGGAATTGAAATATTCTTAATTAACTCTGCTGCAAATATTACTGAACCTTTTAATATTCCAACCACTACTAATTCCTTGCCTTTATAATCTGTACTTATTTTATCCGCAATCTCCTTAATTCTTTTAGTTAAAACTTCTTCTGAAAACAGTATTTCTTTTATATCTTGTTTCATAATTTAATATTCCTTTCTTTTAGCTACTATTTTTAATATATTTTTACTTTGGTTTGTAACTTTATATTCTTCTGATGTTCTAATTCCTATAATCCATGCAATTTTTTGATCAAAACACAAGATAGGAATACTTTCCCTTTTTTCTTTAGGTATTTTCATATCAATAAAAATATCTTTCAGCTTTTTAGTCCCACTCATACCTAAAGGAATAATTTTATCCCCATCGTTTCTTTTTCTTATTAAAATATTATCATTTATTTTATCAAAATCAAAGTATTGTATTAAACTCTCTTGGTTTAAACTTATCTCATCTCTTTGATAATCATAAATTACAGAAAATTCAATTACAACTTCATCAAATTTAACTATTTTACTATTTATATTACTCTTACTAAATAATACTTCCTCTTTTTTATCATTTATATTGAACTTATTTTTTTTATTTTTTATGTATATGTCACCATAAATATTTTCAGCATAAATACCATTTGGTAAATCTACCACTTTTCCTGAATTTTTTTGAGCCAAAAAAAGAATTTCATTTATATGCTTCATTTCAAAATCATAATTTGATTTCGAATATCTCCTCACAGCACGCCTTAGCACTCTATTAATTATAGCTTCTTCTTGTTTAAATATATCCTCTTTTATTATAAAATAATCATTATATTCTATACAATATTTTTTATATAAATTTAGTGCTAAAGCTTCAAGAAATTCATTATCTTTTTGCAATAGCAATGACATTCTATTTAATGTTTGTATAATATCTTCATTAAAATTTTCCTTCATATATGGTAATATATCTAATCTTATTTTATTTCTGTTATATATCTTCTCAAAATTGGTTTTATCAATTCTAGGTTTTAAGCTTTTTAATTGTATATACTCTTCTACCTCCTGTCTGCTTAAACATAAAATTGGCCTTATTATTTTATTATCTCTTGAAGCCTTAATTCCACCAAGACCTTCTAATCCAGTTCCTCTCATAAGCCTAAACAAGATGGTTTCTGCTTGATCATTTGCATTATGAGCAGTAGCAACCTTGTTAAAGCCTTCTTTTTTTATAATTTGTTCAAAAAAATCATATCTAACTTCTCTTCCTGCTAATTCAGAAGATAGTTTATGTTCCTTAGAATAATTATTTATATCTACACGTGTCACAAAACAAGGAATACCTATTTCATCACATATTTTAATCACATATTCTTCATCTTTAAATGCATCTTCTCCTCGCAAAAGATGATTTACATGCGCAGCACCTATATCTATATTTAACTCTTCCTTTAACTCAAATAAAATATTTAGAAGACATACTGAATCTGGACCTCCGGAAAGAGCAACTAAAATTTTATCTCCAGATTTAATTAATTTATTATCTTTGATATAAGATATTACTTTTTTATGCAAAATAAACACCCCCCCACTTATCAATAAAATCACACATAACACAATCTATTTTACGTATATATTTTTTGAATGTAAACATTAATTTTATTGATTTTAAACATATCTATGCTATAATTTTAATTCTTTTAAAAAAAGCAAGTTGCATTAACTACTTTTAATGCAAATTGCTTTTGAAATATATATGAAAAATTTCACCAAATATAATAAACCTTTTGTAAAATAAAAGCATGCATATAATGAAATATCTCTTATATGCATGCCCCTTGTATAATATATAAGTATAAATATTATACTTATATATTTTTAACATTTACTCATGAGATTTTTTAATTTTAAGTTTAGTAAAATTCTTAATATTATTTAAATTCTAAAAATAACTAACAAAAAAGTTAACTGTCTAAATAAACCTTCGAAACAACAACTGTCATATCATCGTTAAGTGTCCCTTTACTTATTTTTTTTGCTTTTTCTAATATTTTTTCAGACAATTCCCTTGGATCTGCATTAATATTTTTCAGGTATTCTTCCAGCCAGCTTACTTTTCCATTATTTAATTTACTAATGTCCAAAATCCCATCACTTACATTAATTAAAATATCTCCAGGTTTTAAATTATATTTTATTATTTCAACATCAACTTCATCCACAAGCCCCAAGGGTAGATTTTTAGAATTAACAGATTTTATATCACTACCTCTCTTAATAAAACTAGGCGCTGCTCCTATTTTTACAAAAATAGCATCTCCATTATATAAATCAATTTTATTTAAATCTAATGTAGCATATTTTTCATCTTGTGCAAATCTCATTCCCATTATTGAATTAACTGTATTCACTGTTATATCTTCATCAAAACCTGCTTCCATAAGTTTCTCTACCAAATCCACTGTTGCCTTACTTTCCTCTCCAGCTTCAGGCCCAGATCCCATACCGTCACTTAATATAGTTATATAACTTCCATTAGTAGTTTTGCCAAAACTATAATTATCTCCAGTTTGAAATTCTCCATCTTTAGATTCCATTGCTCCATATGAAACCATATGATATTTAGGTTTTTCTTCTATAGTAATAATTCTCTCATTTGTTTTGATATCAATATTACATCCATCTTCTTCAATACATAAATTCATTTTTATTCCATTGCTCAATAGAGACACTATCTTTTTTTCATAATATTCAGCACCATCATAATTATTCATACTTATCCTGATTTTAGCTCTGCCATTTTTATCTATATAGCAAAAAATATTATTATAATAAATTGAATTTTTGTTGAGTACACGCTTTATTAATCTTTCTAATTCAGTATCTATATTAACCTCCCTTTTAAAATCATTTAAGAGCATCTCTAAGGTGGTCGTTATATTAGATATATGAGTTGATAATACATTCTTTCCTTCCGCTAATCTTTCTTTTATCGTTTCACTTACATTATAGTTATTTACAACCCCTTCTGTACTTCGTAAGAGAGTAAAATTCTTAACACACTTCTTTTCTAAATCTATTGGTATAGCTAAACATCCCTCCTCATAACTCTTTATCAACATCTGAAACGAATTAAACGTTTGGTGAAAGTCCCTTTCCCAACATAAAGGTTTATTCTCACAATTTGAACAACTTCTATCAGCTAAATTTTCTACTAATGCACTCCCCTTTGATTTAATTAATAAATTTTCATTGTCATTATTATCACCTAAACACTTTGCTACGCTTAATAAAACACTTGTAAGACCTTGTAACTTAAAAGTAAATTCCTCCTTTATTGCATTTAATTGAACCTCCCCAAAATGAGTTTTCTTTTTTTGGGGATTTATCTCAATTTCAATACTTTTGTATACAGGTTTTGGAATACATAAAAATAAAAAACAGCTTACTAAAACTTCTATTCCTAATTTTAATGTTACTGCATTAGAATACAATGCTAATGCAAAATAAATTATTATACCTGAAAGTATTGAAAATATTTTCCCAGTATCCTTAAATATTCCTACTGTAAGCCCACCAACCCCGAAAAAGGCCACACTGTACATCATATCGCTAGATGCAACACCAAGCATTATTCCCATTAAAACACCAATCATAGATCCATATGCTGCTCCACCTACATATGCAATTGTTAAAACTAATATTAAAGCAAATATATTTCTTATAGAATAATCCATAAAATTAATATTTCCTATTCCTGAAACTAATAAGCATAGGAATATTCCAATACTAACTATTTCTTCTGACGAAAAGAAATAATTAGTGTTAATCTCCTCAAAAGAATTTAGCGCATATTTTATAATGTAGTATATAGGCATAACAACTATAGTTTGTAATAGACATAAAATTATATCTACTCCTAATTCATATTTATTAACTGTAATACCATAAATAAAGAAACTGCTTAAAATTATTATAAAACCTATTAATTCTTTCTTTCGTGTATTATTAGATGCTATAAAAACATAATATATTGTTATTATAGCTACTGCCATTAAATATGCGTATCCATCTGTTAACATATTATTAATTGTTAAATATCCAATAGCTATTCCTATTGCTGCAATTAATATATCCCTTTTATTTTCTTTTGTAGCGACAGCCATTAAGTAAGCTATTCCCATAGGCGCTATCCCACGGCTATCTGATTGATTCAATAACAAATTAACTCTTCCAAGTAAAACTCCAATTAGTAATATGGTTAATAATTTTACTACAGATGTTCTCATCCATACTTTTCTTTTTATATTTGTCAATTTTCCTATTTTTTCATATTTATCTACACCTAATCCATACTGCACATCAGCTCGCCTCATTTCCAATTAATGTAATCTCATTATAGCAGTATGATTTTAAGATAAATGTCATAACATGTTTCTCTTATTAAGTTTTCGTAGGACAACTTCATCTAAAATTCTCTAATATCTAATGGTTTAGTAAATTATTTTCACTCTAATTAATTTCATTGAAATTGTTTTAAGTCTAGGACTTATCTATTTAATTAACTTAATTCTTTTAATTTTCTTTAATAATTAATTTGTCGGTAATATTATTTTATTAGAAATTTATATACAATTATTTTTTCATAAAATAATAAAAAGTAAATATTATTAGTATTTATCTATTGCATAAGTTTGCATAAAACTTTTAATACTTAAAAACTTCATAATTTCCTTCCACAATAAAAGAGAGTCTGAGAAAGAATAACAC
>Ga0302165_10000913_pt1 | contig 10402 bp, 8 predicted proteins | sample I_Fen_E3_2_FD_193499 | JGI IMG/M metagenome (GOLD analysis project Ga0302165, IMG submission 193499) | Peat permafrost microbial communities from Stordalen Mire near Abisko, Sweden - I_Fen_E3_2 | ecosystem: Environmental > Terrestrial > Soil > Wetlands > Permafrost | place: Sweden: Abisko... | reverse complement strand
TTCAATGCAACTAGAAGAATGGAAGCAGAACATCCAATTGAAAAAGTTGGTAAGGAATTAAGAGGAATGATGAGCTGGATTGATACAGCTAAAGTAGACTAGTATTAAAAAAAAGAGCTATAATTTAAGAGAGAGGACGAGGATTTATATTTAAATACTCGTCTTCTTTTCTTTGATATAAAATAAATAAAATGATGTTTAAGTGAGAGGTAATGAATGAATTATGTATATATTGTAGAATGTTCAGATGGGACATTTTATACAGGATGGACAAATAATTTAGACAAAAGAATTTATATGCATTCAAATGGAGTGGGGGCAAAATATACAAAAGGAAGAGGTCCAGTGAAGTTGATGCATTATGAAGAATTTGAAGATAAAAAAGATGCAATGAAAAGGGAATATGAGATAAAAAAATTAACAAGAAAAGCAAAGGTATCATTGATTAAAGAGACGAAAAAAAATAAATAGCCAGTCGATTAATATTAGTGTAATGAAATTTTCAATGTGCATAATTAATAAATTTTATCTGCAAACGATTTTACAAAAAAGTGTCCATATTAGAGCAAATCATAATAAATACAAGAGAAACCTTGAAACAAGGCAAAAAATAAAGAAAAATATTGCTTGTAAAAGTTTTCTTTGTTTGATATACTAAAAACATCGAAGAGATACATTAAATAGATATGTCTAAGAAAAGGTTAACATGAGGTCTGAATAGAAATGAAAAACTATAAAGACTAATTTTTTTTACAACTTTCGCAAACGGTTGCGCAAGATGGGTTTTAATATAAATTATGTTGATATTTAGATGATCATATAAATGCTAAAAATGAATATGTATCAAATTTTGAATACAACATACATAATAACTGTTAATATTATATTTAGAATTATTATTTTAAATATGTATATTATAAATTGTAATATTTAAAATTTTCAAAAAACGTCTTAAAAAATTAAATCAATTTTAACGGAGGGGTATTAATATGAAAACAAAAAAAATATTATCAACAATTTTAGCTACTACATTATTAGTTGGAACTATGGTAGGATGCGGAACAACTTCAAGCACTCAATCAGGAAGTGCAACTAAAACTGAAAGTGGAAAAACGGTTAAAATATTTCAATTAAAAGTTGAAATTAATGATGCATTGCAACAACTTGCTAAAAAGTATGAAGAAGAAAAAGGAGTTAAAGTTGAAATAACTTCAGTAGGTGGAGGTGCTGACTATGGTGCATCTTTAAAAGCTGAATTCCAAAAAGGAACTGAACCAGACGTATTTATGGTTCAAGGTGCTGGAGACTATGGAGTTTGGAAACATAAGATTGATGATTTAAGCTCAGAAGCATGGGTTAAGAATGCAGTTAAGGGTGCACTTGACACAATAACATTTGATGGTAAAGTATATGGTATGCCAGCGGCAACAGAAGGATATGGATTAATATATAATAAAGAAATCTTAGATAAGGCTGGAATCGATCCCAAATCTATAGATACATTTGATAAGTTAAAAGCTGCTTTTGAAAAATTAGATAGCAAAAAAGCTGAATTAGGACTTGATAATGTTGTATCATATACAACAAAGGAAACTTGGGTTACTGGTAATCATACATTTAATATACCATTAGCTGCACAAGAGAATCCAAAACAATTTACAGAAGATTATATTGCTGGTAAAGCAGATGTAGTTAATAACAAGCAATTTAATGATTGGATGAACTTAGTTGAATTAATGTGTAAATATGGTGGTGGAAAAGCTTTAGATACTATAGATTATAGTAATCAAGTTGGTAACTTCGCACTTGGAAAAACAGCATTTATGCAACAAGGTAACTGGGTTGCTTCAGATTTAAAGAATTTAGATGCTAAATTTGATATGGGATTTGTTCCATTAGCTATCAATGATGATACAAAAGTAAGTGGATCTATTCCAGTAGGTGTTCCAATGTACTGGGTAGTTAATAAAGATTCTAAAGTTAATAAAGAAGCTAAAGAATTCTTAGATTGGATGGTTACTAGTAAAACTGGTCAAGAATCAATAGTTAAAGATATGAATATGATTCCTGCATTTACAAACTTTACAGTTGAAAGTGATAATGCATTAAACAAATCAATATCTGAATATAACAAAGCTGGGAAAACTATTCCATGGGCATTTACTAATTTACCAGATGGATTTTCTATGAACAACATAGGACCTCTATTCTCTAAATTCCTTACTACTGACATGGGAGCACAAGCTAAGAAAGATATGTTACAAGGGATTCAAGACGCAAAAAGAAGCAAATAGTAATAAACAATTAAAAATTAATTCATGAGGAAATTAGAACTTCCTCATGAATATTTTAAATAGAAGATGAACATAAGACTTAAACTTTAAAACTTAGATATAATAGTAAATATTGATAGAAAAGGAGTAAGTGTATGAGTAAAAAATCAAAGGATAGTAGAGATTTTTGGGTATTTGTAGGGCCTGCTTTATTTGCTATCACAATGGTGGTAATAATTCCATTTATAATTGGAATATATTATACATTCACCAATTGGAACGGTGCCAATCCAGAATATGATTTTGTAGGAATAAGTAATTATATAGGTCTTTTGGATGATGCACAATTTGCATATTCTTTAAAAATAACCCTTGCATACACATTTGCAAGTGTATTAAGTATTAATTTTGTGGGATTTGGACTAGCATATGCTGTTACAAGAAAATTGAAAACTAGTAATTTTTTAAGAACTGGTTTCTTTATGCCAAATCTAATTGGAGGATTAATATTAGGATTTATATGGCAATTTATGTTCAATTCAGTATTCACAGGAATAGGTCAAAATATAGGTAGTAAGTTGCTTTCAACATCGCTACTGCAAGAACCAACTACAGCAATGTTCGCAATGTTAGTTGTTTCAACATGGCAATATGCTGGTTATATAATGGTTATATATGTAGCAGCCCTTGAAAATGTTCCTACTGATTTGATAGAAGCAGCCCATATTGATGGAGCTAATGGATGGCATACATTTAGACATATAACAATACCTATGGTAAGACAAGGAATGACAATTTGTTTATTCTTAACTTTGGCAAACTCATTTAAGTTATTTGACTTAAACTTCTCTCTAACACCTTTGAAGACTACTGAGATGCTAGCTTTAAATATATACAAGGAAGCCTTCGTAGTAAATAACATGGGGATAGGGCAAGCTAAAGCTATTATATTCTTTATCCTTGTAACTACTATTTCTTTAATACAAGTTTACTTTAATAAGAAGAAGGAGGTAGAGGCATAATGGAAGCATATAAAACTGTAAATAATGTAGAACAAAGTAAATCAAGTAAAAAGTTAAAGACATTAAATAGTTATACTGGTAAATTAGGAATATTAGAAGTATTTTCATGGCTATTACTAATATTATATATGACACCATTTTATTTGATGTTTATAAACTCATTTAAAACAAGAAGAGAAATTTTTGCTAATACTACAGGATTACCAGGGATATGGAATTTAAAAAACTATTTAGATGCTATAGACAGAATGAATATGCTAAGTTCATTTACTAATTCTATGATAATAACTGTTGGAAGTGTAATATTAATACTTTTATTTTCTTCAATGGCTGCATGGGTATTAGTACGTGATCAAACAAAAAAAAGTAAAATATTATTTTATGTATTTACAGCAGGAATGATTGTACCATTCCAAGCAGTAATGATACCACTTGTAAAGTGGATGGCTAAAATTCAAGTTGGACCCTTTAAAATGATAGGAACACATTATGGTCTTATATTTATGTATATAGGATTTGGTGTTAGCATGAGTATATTTTTATATCATGGCTTTATTAAAGGGATACCTAAAGAAGTTGAAGAAGCTGCAACTATAGATGGATGTAGTAAGTGGCAAACATATACAAAAGTAATTTTACCATTATTGAAACCTACTACTGTTACAGTAGCGGTATTAAATAGTATTTGGGTATGGAATGATTTCTTATTACCTTTCCTAACAGTAAATGGAAAGATAAATACAATACCATTATCTATGAATAATTTCTTTGGAGCATTTTCAAAACAATGGGAACTTGCAATGGCAGCATTAATTTTAGCTATAATTCCAATTGTTATATTCTATTTCTTTGTTCAAAAGCAAATAATTGCAGGTATTGTTCAAGGGTCTATAAAATAATTTTATAGACTACTTTAAAAGTTTTATTGTATAATTTAATTAATAAGGATTTCAAATTGAAATTTAACCTATGTAAATAAATCCTTTAATAGCAGCAGAATCGATAATTAAATGCGTAATTTAAATTTTAGTCAAGAAACTCTAATTTTAAATATACTTTTAAGGTAGTCTCTTAATTTTTATACAATGCAGTTTATACATGGGTATATTTTGAAAATCAACTTATAAGCAGTTGTGCAAGCGGTTGCCTAGACGGAGTGTGAATAAACAATATTGTATAAAACAAATTTAGAACAGAAGTACAAAATAGGAGGAAGATATGAATAGAGGTAGTGGTATTATTATGCACATTGCTTCTCTACCAGGAAAATATGGAATAGGAACATTTGGTAAAGAAGCTTATGATTTTGGTGATTTTCTAAAAAAAGCTGGTCAAAAGTATTGGCAAATACTGCCGCTAGGACCTACAAGTTTTGGGGATTCACCATATCAATCTTTTTCAGCTTTTGCTGGAAATCCTAATTTTATAGATTTTGATATTTTGAGAAAGGACGGATTATTGAAATCGGAAGATTATGATTCAATAAATTTCGGAAAAAATTCACAAGATATAGATTATGGATTAATATTTAAACAAAAATTAAAAATATTAAGAAAAGCATATAACAATTTTAAATTGAAGAAAATTGAAGGATTAAAAGAATTCCAAGAAAAGGAATCATATTGGCTTGATGATTACTCATTATATATGGCATTAAAAAATCATTTTGACTTAAAAAGCTGGCAAACTTGGGATGAGGATATACGATTAAGAAAAAAAGAAGCCATAAGTAGATATGAGGTAGAATTAAAAGAAGAAATAAATTACTGGAAATTTTTACAATATGAATTTTATAAACAATGGAAAGCATTAAAATTATATGTGAATGATTTAGGTATTGAAATAATAGGTGATATGCCTATATATGTAGCAGAAGATAGTGCTGATGTATGGGGAAATCCAGAAGCATTTCTACTTCATAAAAAGACATTAAAGCCACTAAAAGTTGCGGGATGCCCACCAGATATATTTGCAGCTACAGGTCAACTTTGGGGAAATCCAATTTATGATTGGAATTATATGGAGAAAACGGATTATAAATGGTGGGTTGATCGTATAAGACAAAGTCTTAATTTATATGATGTGCTTAGAATAGATCATTTTAAAGGATTTGAATCATATTGGTCAATTCCTTATAGTGAGGATACAGCTGAAAATGGTGAATGGGTGAAAGGTCCTGGAATAAAAGTATTTAATGCAATTAAAGATGAACTTGGTGATGTAAATATAATTGCAGAGGACTTAGGAACATTAACGCAAGAAACTATAAAACTTAGAGATGATACAGGTTTTCCTGGTATGAAAATATTAACATTTGGATTTGATTCAGATAGTGATAATCCTTTTTTACCTCATAATTATGAGAAAAATTTTATAGTTTACACAGGTACTCATGATAATGATACTGTTAGAGGATGGCTGGAAACAACTGCTCCAAAAGGAGACGTTGAAAAAGCAATAGAATATTTAAGTTTGACTAAAGAAGAAGGTTATAACTGGGGAGTTATAAGAGGCGCATGGAGCAGCATTGCAGATATTTCAATAGCACAAATGCAAGACTTCTTAAATTTAGGTAATGAAGCAAGAATAAATATGCCGTCTACACTCGGAAAAAATTGGCGTTGGAGGGTCAAAGGAGATGCATTTACTGAAAAACTAGCTGAAAATATTTATAAAATAACTAAAATTTATGGAAGATGTGAAGAAGATTAATTAAAGAAACAGTTAAACAATAAAACATAATAATAGTAAAGCACAGAAAAAACTATAATTTTCTGTGCTTTTCTTAAAAAATTAATAAGCAACATACTGTTTGTAACAAAAGTTTAAATATGATAATATTAGAATTATTAGTAATTTGAGTATAGAAAAAACCAATATGTTTATAATAAATTTAATATATCCTTATTAAAAAATTTAGATAAATTAATCTTTGAAGAATTTCAAAAGATATTTATCAATGTATAAGAGGAGGAAATCATGAAAGTTACAATTAAAGAAGTTGCAAAAGAAGCCAATGTTTCTACATCAACTGTTTCTAGAGTCATATCGGATAGTCCTCAAATAAGCGAAAGGACAAAGGAACAGGTTAGGGAAGTAATAAATAAACTTAAATATAAGCCAAATGCAATAGCTAGAAGTTTAGCAAATAGCAAAAGTAGAATTATAGGAGTAGTTCTACCAAATGAATCACAAGATTTAATAACAAATCCTTTCTTTATACAAGCTATGAAAGGTATGAGTGGTTATGCTCAAAGTAAAAGGTATTATCTTATGTATGCATTTAGTGAAGATGAGAAAAGTGAATCAGATTATATAAATAATTTTATAACTAGCAATTTAGTTGATGGAGTATGTTTATTACGAGCAAGATCTGACGATAAAAGTATTGAAGATCTTAAAAAATGGGGATTCCCATTTGTAGTAATAGGAAGACCAGAAGAATCTGAAGATATGCTTTGGGTAGATAACGATAACTTTCAAGCAACTTACAACTTAGTAAACGAGTTCATAAAAAAGGGGCATAAAGATATTGCTTTTTTAGGTGCAAAGAACGAATGGAATGTATCAAAGGATAGATTAAAGGGATATAAAGTTGCGTGTGAAATTAATGGGATTTTAATACAAGATGAAAATATCTCAATGAGAAGTGAATTTAGTGAACAAGAAGGCATGAATGGAGCTATTGAATTATTAGATAATAGTAAGCCAACAGCAATAATAGTAGAAGATGATATATTAGCTTTTGGTGTACTTAAAATACTTAAACAAAGAAATATTAAAAACATAGAAGTTGTAGGATTTAACAACAGTCCATTAGCTGAATTTCAAACGCCTCCATTATCATCAGTTGACATTAATGCGAAAGAGCTTGGATATTATGCTGCAAAAATTTTAATAGATTCATTGGAGAGTAATGAAATATCAATAAATCATTATATTATTGATTCTAAGCTCATAAAAAGAGAATCATTTAAATAGAAACAATCCAAAATTTTTACTATAAAAATTTGTAAAAATTGCAAGCGATTGCATCTGGTGATACTGAAAAAAGAAGATTTACAAGTTATAGTATTAAAAATTTAAGAATAAATAAAAGGATTCTTTTGAAATTGTAAATTATTTTAATTAACTATGGTGATTTAGGAGGAGTTGAATTGAAATAATTTCAATTTTTAACATAATTATAATAATAAATAAGAATTTGAATATCATTATAGAAGAAATTAATAAAGTGAAGGAGAGTTATAATGAAGATAACAAGAGAAAAAAGCGTGGTAAAAAAAGATAAGAAAAAGGGTACTAGTCTAAAAAAGAAAATAATAATGAGTTATATGATAGTGCTAAGTTTTATGCTTATTATTGCAAGCGTTTGCGTAAATCAGATGAAAAATGTTATAAGCGAGCTCGCAACAACCCAAGATATAATAAATAATGCTGCAGTTCAAACAATGACTAAACAAAATATGAGAGCATCTATTACAGCACTTGAAACTTCAGTAAGTAAATTTACAAGCATAGCCATTATAGTTTCAATTATTGGATTGATAGTTACATTAGGTTTAGCCGTAATAATAATTAGAGGAATACTTAATCCATTAAAGGATTTAAGCAAGCTTGCACATTCGCTAAGAGAAGGGGATTTAACGGCTAAACTTGAAGGGAAAAGATATGATAAGGAAATCAGGGATGTTGTAGATAGTTTAAATAATGCGATAAATGCGAACAGAACAATGGTAGGGAATATATATACATATTCAAAGCTATTAATAAAGTCAAGTGAAGATCTTAATGAAATAGTTAATTCTATTAGTGGTAGAATAATAGATGTTAATTCTGCTACTGAAGTTATATCTAGTGAAGTTGAACAGTTAAGTGCAGTTTCACAAGAAGTTAGTGCTTCAACATTTGAAATAAGATCTACTATATCAAGTTTAAATGAAAAAGCGCAAACAGATAATAAATCAGCTGAGACTATTAGAAATAAAGCAATTAAAGTTAAAGAAAAGGGACAAACGGCAGCAAAAAATGCAAGAAAAATTTATGCGGAAAAAATTGATAATATCACTAATGCAATTGAACAAGGGAAAGTGGTAAAAGACATTAAAATGATGGCAGATGTAATAGCTGGAGTTTCTGAACAAACTAATTTATTAGCACTTAATGCGGCAATAGAAGCAGCTAGAGCAGGAGAACAAGGGAGAGGATTTGCAGTAGTTGCGGATGAAGTGAGGAATCTAGCTGAACAAAGTAAAGATACTGTTGATCAAATAAAAAAAGTTATTAGTGAAGTGGATGGGGCATTTGATAATTTAAGTGGACATAGTAAAGACTTATTGACTTTCATAGAGAAAGATGTGGATGGGGATTATGAACTTCTAATTGAAACTGCAACAAGCTATGAAAAAGACTCTAAGTTAATTAGTAATATGTCAGAAGAGATACAAAATAGAAGTAAAATTGTTGAAAATATTATTATTCAAATAACTGAAGGTATTAACACTGTAAGTTCAAATGCAGTTGAAACTTCAAATAAGTCCCAATACATACAAAAAAGTGTAGAAGAAGTTACGAGTCAAGTTCATACTATTGTTGAAGCCATAGGACAACAAACTGCACTTGCAGAAGAGCTTAAAGATGTTATTAATGTATATAAGATTTAGTGAAAATGAGATTATAATTATAGAAGATAAATGTATAATGTGTTAGTATTTGTATAAAGATAACTCAAAGTCTAAAAGTTGGGGGAACTATATATGAATAAAAGAAGTTCTAGAAATAAGAATGAAAAAGCATGTCCGGGAGATATTAGAAAAAATAAGACTTATTGGACAAATGCAATTTCAATTATTATAAGCATAGTAATTATAGGCGGGATAGCATTTTATTTAAAAAATATAAATAATCCAATGGCACAAAAAGTTGAAGCTAATAGTAAAATAAGTGATGGGACTAAGGAAATAACTGAAGAGGATAAAAAAGAAGAGATTATAGTAAAAGAACCTATAAAAAAAACAATCTTAATCTCTTTTGCTGGAGATTTTACCTTAGGAACAGATACTAAATTTGCATATGATAGTAGTTTACCAGCAGCATTTATAAATAGTGGAAGAAAGTATTCCTACTTTATGCAAAATGTATCTAGCATATTTAGTCAAGATGATTATACCTTAGTAAATTTAGAAACAACATTTACAGATTCAAATGTTAAAGCACCTAAAGATGGAGATATATTTTATAACTTTAAAGGACCGAAAGATTATGTAAATATTCTTACAAATGCTTCTATTGATGGCGTTACAATAGCGAACAATCATATTTATGATTATGGTAAGCAAGGAATGCAAGATACTGTTGCTACACTAAAGGAAAATAATATTGATATATGTGGAGAAGGTTATAAAATTTTAAAGGATATACAAGGAGTTAAATTTGGATTTTTAGGATATACAGGCTGGGAATATTCGAATGAATTAAAAACAAAAATAAAAAATGATATTAGTGAATTGAAAAGTCAAGGAGCAGAAGTTATTATTCCATACTTTCATTGGGGGATAGAGAAGTCATATGAACCATATGATGTTCAAAAAAACTTAGCGAGATTTGCTATTGATAATGGTGCAGATGCAGTTATAGGTTCACACCCTCATGTAATTCAAAGTATGGAAAATTATAAAGGTAAACTTATAGTATATTCTATGGGGAATTTCTGTTTTGGAGGAAATTCAAATCCGCCAGATAAAAGAACTTTTATACTTCAGTGTAAGGCAAATATGGAGGATGATAAATTAGTAAACTTTGAATATAAAGTGCTTCCAGCAATGGTTTCTTCAAGAAATGATAGAAATGATTATATTCCAACTTTAGCAACTGATGAAAATAAGACTAAAATATTGAAAACATTAAATGAATTATCTCCAACTTTAAACGGAAATATTAAAGATGAATTTTTTCATATAAATACATAGAAAGTTGATAAAGTTACTAATATTTATTGACAAGAGTTTTTAACGATGTATAATTAATATTAACAAATTAAATATTTAAATAAGTTAATCTTATTAAGAGTGGTGGAGGGACTGGCCCTTTGAAACCCGGCAACCTGAA